>VMHT01029827.1_pt1 | contig 32356 bp, 64 predicted proteins | sample 4693611 | NCBI WGS metagenome assembly VMHT01 (sample SAMN12280063, study PRJNA550983) | marine metagenome | isolation source: seawater sampled from same location over 5 years 0.02-0.2 micron viral filtrate | place: USA: collected off the coast of southern California halfway between the port... ...
AATATGGGAGGTTAGCCAAGTGGTACGGCTGCATATTTCTTAACGGTTGGAAGTTAATGCTAGCAACGATGAGTAAATCGGAGATATGCGATCAGGGGTTCGATTCCCCTACCACCCAGCTCTTGGATAGGTTAATACCGAACAACGAGGCGTCAAATCTCACGCCTACAAACCGAAAGGTGGAGTCCAAGTGGAGTATTGAAACTTTTATGCTAAACATCGTATAATTATTATGAAAAGTATATTCAAAAGATTAAAAAAGTTTTGGGCTTATATGAAATTTATAGAAGAGCAGCGTATGAAAGCTGCTGAACGTTCATGTAGTGCAGGCCCTTTAATGTAAGATATGAAGAAAGACGAAATTGTAGAAAGACTTCTTGAAAAAGGTCACGTGACAGCCAAAGAAGCGGTAGTTCTCTTAAAGAACGAAGCTATTAATATTCCAATGTATACTCCGAATCCTTATTATAGCGATCCAACTACCACACCTCCTCCTATATGGTGTGAATCTAATACAAATACAACATGAATCTAATTGATAAAATTCACGAATTAAAAGAAGATGGATATGATTTTACCCCAACATGGGATGAAAGTTTTATCCTCAGGGAATGTGCAGTGAGAGGCGTCAGAACTCTCGTTGTCTTAAACGCAATGAACATTGTAAGACAATATCCTGAAACCACAAATATAAAGGCCCTTGAAGCAGCTGCTAAAGAATGGGGCGTAGAAAGAGAAAAATATGTATGAATATAGAGCAAAAACAGTAAAAATCGTAGACGGTGATACTGTTGACATTGACATTGACTTAGGGTTTGGTGTCTGGGTAAGAAATCAGAGAATCAGGCTTTACAAAGTAGATACTCCAGAAAAGAGAACAAGGAATAAAATTGAAAAGAAAGCAGGGTTGTTGGCAACTGAAAAAGTTACTAACTTAATTCCAGTTGGAAGTACTATTGTTATTAAAACACATAAGGATGGTAAAGGAAAGTATGGTAGAATTCTCGGAGAACTATTTAACGACGATGGAGTAAACGTAAACGAATACCTAATTAAAAATAGGTATGGAGTTGCATACTATGGTCAGAGTAAAGACGAAGTTAAAGAATTACACGAAGCTAATTATAGATTCTTAGAAAGTAAAGGTGAGATGTAATTATCTTCCTTGTCCTCTGTAAGGCTTCTTATAGTTCTTAGATTTTTTAGAATTTGAAGTGTTGTTTTTAGAGTGAACTCCAGGTCTTTTTTTACTAACCTTGAAATGTGTACCTCCAAGAACTCCTGATTTTTTTGCCATTGTTGTTTAATTTTATTTAAAGTATCTATCTATGAAAAAGTTATTAATTATGTTCGGAAATTTGTTCGATATAGGGTGGTGGGCAAATAAAATTAACTCTAAACTAGGGGTATACGAATGGGCTAAAAAGTCTAGATTTCGTAAATGGCAAGAAGGCCTCACAGGCTGGAAATTCTGGGCTTGGCAAATAGTAGGCGGAATTATATTCATAATCATCTTTGAATTTATATTTAATAAAATAGGAATAACAATGTTACCATGGAAGTAAAAAAATTTAAAATAGAAGGACTAGCTTTATTTACACCTGACATCTACCAAGATGAAAGAGGTAGATTTATAGAAACATATAATAAAGACACCTTTAAGTCACTCGGATATGACTTAGAATTTAAACAGGACAATGAATCTGTCTCAAAGAAAAACGTATTAAGAGGTTTACATTTACAAACTGGTGAATTTGCTCAAGGAAAATTAGTAAGAGTTTCACAAGGCTCTGTTATCGACTATGCAGTTGACCTAAGAAAAGGTTCACCAACGTTCGGTGAGTTTGAACACGTCTATTTAGATTCTAAAAGAGGACAGATGTTTTGGGTACCTGAAGGATTTGCACATGGATTCTTATCACTAGAAGACAACACAACGTTCGTATATAAATGTACTAACGTATATAGTAAAGAACATGAAGTTTCAGTTAATCCACTTGATGAAGAGTTAGGAATATTAATCACGATGGATTTGATGGCAAGCCAACCTAATTTGATTATATCAGAAAAAGATAAAGAAGGAATGAGTTTAGAAAATTTTAGGAAAATAATTGCCTAGAAATTTTTTTTTGTCGCGGGAATTTAGTATATTAGCTATATAAAGTTAATTAAATATGAAAAAAGTAATTTTTGACCTTGATGGAACCCTGGCTCTTATTGATAAAAGACGAGCTATTTCAACGAAAGACAATGGTAAAATGGATTGGGATATATTCTTCGACCCTAAGAACATTGATTTAGACCAACCACATGATGCTGTAATTAAGATGGCTCAAATGTTAGATGCCGCTGGACACATGATTGTTATTTTTAGTGGTAGAAGTAAAGCTACTAAAGATGCTACTAAGGCTTGGTTAAAAAAGTTTAATGTGCCATGTGATGTATTGAAGATGAGACCGACTAGCAAAGACTTTCAGTTTATGCCAGATGATAAGCTTAAGAAGAAATGGTTTAACGACTTATTTCCAACACAAAAACACGTTGACGATATAGTCTGTGTATTTGATGACAGACAAAAGGTAGTTGATATGTGGAGAGATATGGGTTTAACTTGTATGCAAGTTGCACCTGGAGATTTTTAATTGTAAATTTCTTAAAAAGTATGTAATTATACTAATATGAAGTGTATTAAATGTCAAAATAAGATAAATCAAAAAAGGTTGGAGATTCTACCAGAAACTAACGTATGTGTAGAATGCTCTACTACCGAAGCTGTAAGCTGTGTTGATATTACATATCATAAGACAGGTAACACAATACAGATTATGGATAAACAGTCCGCTGATAAGATTAATAAGATGGCCAAAAGAAATGGCTTTGGTATTATGAGTGGAATGAAAGGCTCTAGTGGAGGAGATAGTAAAGTAACTATTAATAAAGACAAGCCTGTCGCCAGTGCACTTAGAATGCCTACAGAAGAAGATTATCAACAGGCTCTGGCTAAACTAGGTGAAATTATAGATTTTACTAATGATAGAGAAAAGTGTTTAAAGTTTATCGATAGCAGGTATAACTCAAGGTTGATAAATTCCAAGCACATGTTTAACCTTAAAACAATAGTCAATACTCTCCTACCTGAAGAAAAGAAAGCAACTCTTCAAGAACGAGAAGCTATTGTTGATGAGGAAATAGAAAGAGCTTTTAGAAATTGGAAAAATTCAAAAGTATACAAATAAACAAAATTAAAATGAAAGATAAAAGATATGTAGCAACCTTTACAGCTTACGTCTATGCCAGTAGTGACAGTCATGCACGTTCCAAGGCAAAGATGATAGCAAATAGGCAAAGAACTAAATACGGAGGAGATTGGGCTTTAGAAGAATTAACAGAACAACCTTTCGCCTCTCTAATATCGAGAACTGTACCATTATGATTGTGTTTGAGTATTTATTTATAGGTCTTCTTTTCTCCTTTCTGATGATGATTATTCATGATTGGTCGAGGAGGACTACAGGAGCTCCACCATACACTCTTTTCAATGTACTTGCATTAATCGCTGCATGGCCTTACTTCTTGATTAATTTTTTATATCACTTTTTTAATACTCAAGAATAATATGCCAGAATTAGCAGAATTAAAATTAACTAGAGATTATATTAACTCGGTAACAGGGGGAATAAGCGAAAATAGAAGGCTAAAAAGTACATTCATAACAGCTCAAAAGAATCCACAACATAAAGGAGATGAGTTAGACATTCCTTTTGAAAAGTTCTATATCACAGCGGAATCAAGAGGAAAAGAACTTACTTTAATTATCCATGACAAGTACAGTTCTGATTATATTCCTATAAGATGGACAATGGGTATGAGCGGTTACTTTAAACTTACAAATACTACTCAAGAACCTAAACATTCTCACATGAAATTTTTTACAGATGATGGATGTACCCTCAGTTTTGTAGATGTTAGGCGTTTTGGTAAATGGAAGCAAGGGCATTGGTGGTCAGAAAATAGAGGACCTGACCCGACATATCAGTTTGATAAGTTTGTTACTAACTTAAAAGAAAATTTACATAAAAAAGTTTTTGATAAGCCTATACATGTAATGTTAATGGACCAAAAATATTTTAACGGAATAGGTAATTATCTAAGAGCAGAAATCATATATAGAGTAGGAAACTTAAGTCCTTGGATTTCATCAAGAGAAGCTATCACAAAATACCCTAAGATGCTAGAACTTTGTAAAGACATTCCACTATGGGCCTATGAAAGAGGAGGAGGAAGCATTAGAGATTGGGATAATCCCTTTGGCGATTCCAATGAAAACTTTATGAAATGTTACAATGCAAAGGGAATGAAATTCATAGATGATAAAAATGGTCGAAGATTTTGGTTCGAACCTAAATGGGAAAAACAATTACAAGAAGAATGATAGATTTTCATGAACTAGGAGCTGATGCCGCATACATTGTCAATCTAAAATCTGCACGTGTAAGGAGAAGAGATATTAAAAATCATTTAGATTCCAATTTTAAAAATATACACTATACAGGAAGTCATACAAATGTACATTTTATAGAAGCAATAGAAGGTTCAAATATAAAAACAGATAAAATTCACTTTAATAACATGATTCGCGAGGGAATTATCAAAAATTCTTTTGTAGACTTAGGTGGATTATTTACTGCAAATATACTTGCATGTTCTCTTTCACATAAAAAAGCATTAGAAACTTTTTTAAAATCTGATAATGAAACAGCTTTAATTCTGGAAGATGATGTTAGATTATCAGAACAGTTTTACAAAGAATATGCCAAAGGAAATTTTAGAAAGTTTGTTAAGGAAGCTTTTAAGGTTCCGGATTGGGAGGTTATTTACTACTCTAAACAATGGGATTGGATTCCAACTAAAGAAAAATATAGTGAATACGCATACAACCCCATTAAGCATTTACCTTGTTATGCAAATGCAGCCTATGTTGTAAACAGAAAATCAGCTGCTAAATTATTGAAGACGTGGCTTCCAATTTATATGGCAGCAGACACTTATGTAGAATCACACCATGATGTAGGAGTCTCTTATACCCATAGTTGGTTTAATCAATATAGAGCTGAGATAGAACAAGGTTTAAAACACCAGATACATTCAGCCATCAATAATATTGTTCCAGGTGCTAGTCAACCCACGGACGAAGCTTCACATTATAGTAGAATGACTTCTTCTGAGGTCATAAATAACGATAAAAATGAAGGAAAATATGATAATACCCAGGCCGCAGTAAGAGGAGAAGAGCCTTTTCATAAATACGTAAAAAACACAAACATCCCTGGAAATATACCCGTCCATAAGGTTACATGGGAAGATGTTAAATTTCCAGATGGCTATTATGGACTTAACTGGACGCGTATTTGGTTTCAACAATAGTACTAAAAAAATATGATATGGACAAAATAAACAAAAACAAATAAATCAGTATAATATTATATGAAAAACGTATTAGTCACAGGTGGTGCAGGATTTGTCGGAAGCAATCTCATAAAGCATCTAAAAGAAAACAATCCTAACATAAAAATAACTTCACTTGATAATTATTTTACAGGTAAAAAAGAACATCATATTGCTGATGTAGAGTATGTATATGGAAATACATGGGAAGCTAAAGAAAAGTTTGAAAAGCTAAAAGAAGAAGAATATTTCGACACTGTTTTTCATTTTGGAGAATACTCAAGGATTGTACAGTCTTTTGACGATATTGAGTATGTTGCTCAAACTAATATGGCAGGTACTCCTCAAATATTAGAATTATGTAGAAAGTGGAATGCTAAATTAATCTATTCAGCTTCTTCATCTAAGTTTGGTAATGACGGTAAAGATGAGAATCTTTCACCTTATGCATGGATGAAAGCTAAGATGGTAGAATATATTAAAAACTATAACGAATGGTTTGGTTTAGAATATCAAATATGTTATTTCTTTAATGTATATGGTCCTGGTCAAATTATGACAGGGGATTATGCAACAGTTATCGGTATTTTTGAAAGACAATATAATGCAGGCCAGAAATGTACGGTAGTAGAACCAGGAACTCAAAGTAGAGATTTCACGCACGTCAATGATATTGTAAGTGGTGTTGTAAAATCAGCAGAGTATTTACATAGAGCTGTTAACGATAATCATGATAGTATTGGAAGGGAATGGTATTTAAGGTCAGGTATAGAGAGAAGTATTATTGACGTTGCAGAAATGTATGGTGAATGGGAATTTATACCTGAAAGAAGAGGTGAAAGACTCAATAGTACAACTATTGATAATGATACATGTGAAAGACTAGGATGGGAACCTACACATGTCCTTGAAGAATGGATTAAATCAGTAAAGATTAAACAAGAAATTAATGTTTAAAAGCAAACTTGTACTAGTAGGAAAAGCTGCCAGTGGAAAGGACTTTTTAAGAAAAAGATTTAGTAATAGAGGATTTGTTTTCGGCATCTCACATACAACAAGACCTCCGAGAAAACGAGCAAACGAAAAAGAAGGAGAAGACTATTACTTTGTTAGCGAAAAAGAATTCAAGTCTCTAATAGAGGAAGATAAATTCGTTGAGTATCAGGAATTTAACGGATGGAAATATGGAATTACAAAAGAAGAATTCGAAAGATGTGATGTTATGATTTTAAATGCAGAAGCAATAGACTTGTTAACTAAAGAATATAGAAACAGGTCGTTTGTAATGTATTTGGATATTCCGATTGAAGTTAGAAGAGATAGAATTATAGAAAGAAACGATCCTGATGATGATTTTGAAAGAAGAATTCAAAATGATGAGGACCAATTTAGAAACTTTTTTAATTACGATTGTAAAATAACTAATCACGATTTTTAAAATATATAAAACTAATCAACATAACAATGGCAAAGACATTAAACTTAAAAGAACTTCAATCTAAAAGAAGTAAATTAGAAAAGAAAGTAACTGAAGTATCTGAAGACCATGCTAAAAGGTTAAGACCAGTTAACTTCGAAAGTATGTCTAATTTAAATGCAACTATTAAGCATATCGAAAACTATGAATGGACAGTAAAGAACGCTGCTCTTGTAGTTAACTTATACGATAACTTAAAGACTCAGAAAACTGTTTTAAGAAAATTAGAATCAAAGGAAACTATTGTAGAACTAGGTGCTTTAGATTTGAATACACTGTACACTGTGCTCACAACAGTAACCTCGACAGGAATTTCAAGTGCAAGAACATTTATTTCTCTATTAACTAATATAGGAAAACAAATTTCAGATGCTATGAAAGACGTGGCTTCAGGAAATGAAGATATTAAAGCGCTACATATTGAGCTTTCTGAATTAGATAAAGAAATCGAAAAACAAAGCGCAGAAACAGTAACCGCAGATGAAATTAGCGAGTAAATCTAAAAATAGATTAGAATTATTAGAAACTATAACTGAAGGAATAACTTCAACTGACATTTTTAAAAATTTAGATTTTAAAAAGAACAGTGAAGATAAACTCAAGAAGTCAATATATCCAAATCTGCTAAACACACTAGCAGATAGAATATGTGACAAAAGAGGTTTTAGTAAAGGTCTCGCAAGAGAGAAGGCTAAAACTATGATTAAAATTGATGATGGTAAAAGTCAACCTATAAGCACTACTCATTTTATGGGAACTTCCAATAAGCCAAGTATTACAGTAGAGAGCTCAGGTGTTAGAGTTGCTATTGAAATCAAAAAAGGTGATAGAGCCAGAAACATAAAAGAATCCTTCGGAGAATCTATGATTTTTTCTAACGTTTATGATTTCGTCATATATTTATTTGTAGATACTACTGAAGAATCTAGAATTATTAAAGGTTCTTCTGGTATTACAGAAACCAATTTCCTAAAAAATCTTTGGGACAATTTCAATGTTAAATTTACAATAATTTAATTACATGTCAGCAGTATTTGTAACTTCAAACCAGCAGTTTGGTAGGCCATCTGCCATCAAGAAATATAAAAGACCTTTCGAAACCGTCGGAGAAATGAATAAGGTTTTGATTGAAGCTTGGAATTCAGTAGTCGGAAAAGATGACCTAGTATATGTTCTAGGTAATCTTGGATGGGACCCTGAATCAACAGAAGAATGTTTAAATAAACTAAACGGTAGAATCCACTTAATGTTAGGTGAAGATGATGCCGCATCAGTTGAATTAAGTGAAATAAGCGATACAACTGATAAACTTACAATCAGTGATAAACAAATCGATATTTATCAAAAAAGTGGCATAGTGTTTTCACACTGGCCCTTAACAGAATGGCCGCTGAAAAGAAAAGGTTATATTAACGCATTCGGCTACTATTCTAATAAATTAAAAACAGACCACAAGAAAAAAATCATTAACGTTAACTGTGATTTTTGGAGCTTTAAGCCTGTAAAACTATCTCAAATGATAGCTCTTTTTCAAGAAATAGAAAAAAAATAAAAAAAAGTCAGCCTAGAATTTTTTTTATTCACCGGAATTTAGTATATTAGCCCTATACTTTTAACAAAAAAACAATTTATATGTCAAAAAAATCACCAACCTACAGAGAACTTACTGAAAACTTCTTACAAACCCGATCTGACGCAGATTTTACTTTACTGTATAGTAGAATAAAGCCAGGACTAAGAACGTATGTCTATAAAATCGTTAAAGATAACGAGATAGCAGAAGACATTACAATTAATACTCTTACTAAAATGTGGACAAAGATTGAACAATACGATCCACAGTATCAAATTACAACATGGTTATACAGAATAGCTTTCAACGCAAGTTTAGGTTATATTAAAGAAAGAAAGCAAAAAACATCTTTAAGTAAATTACTAACTTATGGTGTTGAAATAGACCATTCAGGCTCTATGCCATCTGCGCTAAGTGATTACATCTCTGACTATGAAGACCAAAAAACAGAAACCGATTATCTAGAAGAGCAGGCAGCTTTAGATGCAAAGTACGGTGAAACTTTATACGCTATGAAAAATCTAAAAGAAATGTATCGTGATATTTTAGTTGATAGAATGTTAAACGGTATGAAGTATGAAGATTTAGCTAACAAATATGAGTTACCTTTACAAACTATAAAGAATAGAATTAGAAGAGGTAAAGCTTTAATAGTTGAAGCCGTTGAAAGAAAATAAAAACAATGGTAGTAATAACTTATAGAAAAAGCAAAAACGCAAAGAAGGTGTATATGAAGGTATTTCCAAATCTGGAAAGTCCTGACAAAATAAACAACCTTCGAGCAAGAAAACCGTTAATTCCTCACGAATATGTAATTGAAGATATGGGAATTGGGAAAAGTTTTATCGAGTTGTATAAGAAGAAGCAGAAAATTAAAAACCATGAAGTGGACGAATCTCGATGAAGATTGGGAAGACGAGCTTTACGTTCGTCAAACTAGGAAGAAGAGACTTCCTAAAATGAAAGATGTTGATAAATCAAAAGAAATAAAGAAAAAAGAAAAGAATTGGAAAAAAAGATAATTTATATAGACATGGATGGGGTCTTAGTAGACTTAGCAGCTAAAATATCAGAATATCCACCTGAAGTTGTAGCTCAATTTGAAAAAGACGATATGGTCGATCAAATGCCTGCACTATTTTTAGACCCACCTCCAATGAAAGGTGCAATAGATGCATTCAGCAAACTCATCGAGTCTGATAAATATGATGTTTATATTTTAAGCACTGCACCTTGGGAAAATCCTAGTGCTTGGATGCACAAAAGATTATGGGTTGAAAAGCATTTAGGTGAAGGTGCTTACAAAAGATTAATCCTTTCTCACAACAAAAACTTAAACATAGGTGACTATTTAATTGATGATAGGACTAAGAACGGTGCTGGAGAATTTAACGGAAAATTAATTCAATTCGGAACTGATGAATTCCTAAACTGGGATTCAGTTTTAGATTATCTTCTTTAACAAATAATAGGAATTTTAACAATAGCAGATAGGATATATATCATGACTTCTCGCGCAACGGCGCAAAAACCACTATAATTAAATCCTATTCACATGTTAAAACACTTCTTAGCCCTACAGGGACTTCTCATATATGCCCTTATGGGAATGGCCCAGCCATCAAACCCAGATGCAATATTAAACAATATAGAAATCCAAACCGGGTGTATTGGTGATGTTCCAGCCTACAATATTACTTATACTGTTTTAAACATAGGACAGGATACTATTACAGATTACTGTGTTGAGATATGGAATGAAGATTATTATCAATGTTTTGACGGTGCGTTATTCGGAGCTTATGAAATCCCACCAGGAGAAGGTCAATTATTTCAAACTCCATTTTGGGAAGCATCCGGGCCAGGAAATCTTTTTGTAATGTCAGTTGATAATGTTAACGATGAAATAGTTACTGGAAATAACAATACAACTGTATTCTTACCTGAATGGCCTGAATGCCCGATTATTCAAAGCGATACCATCACGATAACAGAGTATGAAAATGTTTACATATATGATACAATTACACAGTATGTCAATCTGTATGATACGCTGTACATTGATAATTATATCTATGACACTACATACATCGAAGTACCTGTGTTCGAGTACATATATGTAACAGATACTATCACCGAATATATTCTACAAGAAATCTGGATTGATTGCGAGACAGGCTTAGAGTGCACTGATGAGCCTCCTGGAATAGAATGTCTAGATGAAATTACATTCTATGCTGCCAACACATTTACACCTAATGAAGATGGAATTAATGAAGTATGGAAGTTGATTTATGATTTAAACTGTTGGGTTGATGTTGAATTTTGGATTTTTAATAGATGGGGTTCACTAATTTATCATGATTACGGAGATTCTTTTGAAGATTATCCATACTGGGACGGAGCCAACGTTGCAGACGGAGTATACATTTATACATTTAAAGGAAGGAAGAGAGGAGCGAGCGAGGTGATTAAAAAGAGTGGACATATAACGGTTTTTAGATAATAGTGCACTTTTTTTAAAAAAAAGCAGCCAAATATTTTTTTTTGTCACCGGAATTTAGTATATTAGCTATATAATAATTGATAAAAGAAATAAATCATGCACATTAAAGAAAACAATCACAACTTTGACGGTAAAACGACCTTCACAATCGACCAGAATATCAATGGTAAAATGTACACATTCCACACTAACGACTATGGCTTTAAATGGGATGTAGAATATGACTATAGAGTCATTACTAAATGTAGAGCTGGTTTCATGACTATCTCTGATGGTAAATCTAGCCTTAGAAACTTAGTTAACAGATACCAGAAGAATGCTCTTCAGACAATTGAACTTAAGTCTACTCACCCTGAGTCAGACGTTTACTTAACTGTCTTAGCACTTAAAGCTAACAAATTTGTAACAGTAGCTAATTGTATTCTTGAGAATATTGAGATTGGAACTATTCACAGTTCATTCCCTAAGATGGCCGATCATGGTCACTGGAAAGCAATTGGTTCTAAGACATGGGCTGATAACGCTTACAAGTTGGAAGACTCTTTCAAAAACATCACTTTAGTAGAAGCTTAAAAAAGTAAAAAAAGTCGGCCTAGAATTTTTCTAGGTCGCCGGAATTTAGTATATTAGTAGAGTATTAATTAAAACAGTTAAAAAATAAATCTTATGAAAATCACAACATTCACACGCCCAACCGTTAAAGCCCTTCGAGTAGACCTTGACTCTGCACTTGCTAAAGTTGCAAAAGAGTATGGTATTGAAATCTCTACAGGTAACATTTCATTTAGCGGCAGTAACGCTAGTATTAAAGTTAAAGCTGCTGTCATCGCAGACAGTGGTATGGTAATGACTAAAGAAGCAACAGATTTCAACATGTATGCTAAGATAAACGGCTTGAACGCTAAACTTGGAGATACATTTACACATGGTGGTAAAATTTACACTATTACAGGTTGGAAATCAAGAGCTCGAAAAAATCCAGTTCTTGCAGAAAACAATGGACAAACTTACCGAGTTCCTGTCGATCTTGTAAAAAATGGCCGTCTTTAATTTGTAAATTTCATAAAAAATGTGTAATTATTAATATATGGAAGCAATACAAAAGATACAATCCCTCTTAGAGGAGGCACAGCAGATCGCTAAAGAAGAACTAAACCTAGACAACATATTCTATAACGAGAGGTTCATAGAGATGTTTATGGCTAACCATTTAGGACACGAATATGGAAACAATACCCAGGGTGGAGATGCCCTGGATGTTTCCGGTGTTCCTACAGAGTATAAGGCTATCAACCTTAGAAGTAAAAGTAAATCAGGCACGTTTCAATTTCACTGGTTATCAAAGAACAAAATAAAGAAGTACGCCCAAACAAATAACATGTACTTTGCGATTCGAGACGGTGTTACGATTCAAAAAATTTACGAGGTTCCAACCAGTACGATTATGCCACTGCTAGAAGCCAAAGCAACTGGTGACAAGTCTATTCACGGTCATGCCGGCTTCAATGAAAAGAAGTTAATTCAAGAGTTAAACGCAAAACTAGTTTATGACGCAGATAAATTTAACTGCGCATATTCCGGTCTAATATCACCTGCAGCTTATGAGTAAAAATAAAAAGAGAACACCTATATCATTATTAATAGAAGCATTAAACGAGGAGTTACAGAACGGTCCTAAGGAATTATGGCCAGGATTAGAGTATTCTATTGAAATTGCTAAGACATTTGGAAAATTAGAAAAGAAAATCATGTGTAAATTTGCCGAAGATTGGCACATTACACAGTTAGAAATGGATGACCTTTATAGATACAGTTCAGATGAGAAATAATTACCCATCACATTGCGACGAATATCCAGATAATGATATTCTAATTCTTGGAATTTCACCGGGGTTTGCATCAGTTACGAAATCTAAAACACTAGAAAGAGTTAGAAAATGGATGGACAACTGTGGAATAAGCGAAGAAGAATATGATTGGAGAAACCTAGTGGACGAACAGGGTAAAACTCCACGAATGTCTGAGATAAGTCTATATCGATATGAAGTGGCCAACTATAAGAAGGTAATATGCCTTGGTAATCTTCCTGCAATTTGGTGTAAAGGTTTTTGTATCGACCATGTATTAAAAGTACCTCACCCATCTGGTCTTAACCGAAAGTGGAACGATCCTACAACTGAACCACGGGTTATGCTAGAACTAAATGAATTTATCAATGAAACTATATAAAATACCTAAACACCCTGTCTTCAAAGACTTTGCATTAGTAAAAACTCTGAGTGGAACTTATGTTTGTCCAGGATGGCACCCCGTTGATGAAGGAACTACACGAGACCAAATAGTTTTAGTAGATGCCGTTATTAACAATGATGTTAAAAAGAATTTTACCCCAGTTGAAAATAAAGTGAAACAAATCAAGGAGTACAAGGTAAAATCTAGTAAAGGAGACAAGTTTTACACTGTCGTCAATAATAACGACCAATGGAGTTGTGACTGCCCTGCAAGTCAATTCTTTAGAGGTCCATGTAAACACATAAAATCATTAAAAAAAGAAAAGTATGAATTATCTAGCTAAAGCCCTAAAATCCTTCACAAAAAGGTATTATTTAATCATGTCACTACTGTTCACATTCTCATCTTTCTTCTACATTGGAGAACCTCAATTCTGGACCATCTTAGGTTTTGGAATTATATGTAATGGATTAGACGATCTTAAACAACTTAACATTTAAAAGGCTGCCGAAGTGGTGGAATTGGTAGACACGAGGGACTTAAAATCCCTTGGACAGTAATGTCCGTGACGGTTCGAGCCCGTCCTTCGGTACTATGGACCAGTAGCTCAGCTGGATAGAGCACCTGCCTTCTAAGCAGGCGGTCACAGGTTCGAATCCTGTCTGGTTCACCAAATAAACTTTTTAATAACTTAAAGTATAATTAGTATGGAACAATCAAACGAAGACTGGAATCCAATGGATTGGCAAGGAAGAAGTAAAAGACAAGTAGAAACTTCTAATAAATTAGCAATGATTTCTTTAATAGGACTCATCGTTATTCTTGCTATATCAGCAATCATATCCTAAGCGAGACATACTCGCGTAGCTCAACAGGTTAGAGCAGGACCCTTATACGGTCAAGGTTATGGGTTCAAGTCCCTTCGTGAGTACCCTGATAAATACTATATGATTAATAAAGAAATTAAAACTAGAGAAGCACAATTCGATTACTTGAAAACAGGTTACGCCCAGTTACCTAATTTTCTAGACAGAGATTACGCGATAAACTTGTACGCACATATAGACACTCAGCCACATGATTGGTGGGTTCATGCCAGTAGACCTAATATTGCTGGAATGAATGAAGCTGAATATTTAGCTCCTAATGAAGAAAATGAAAGTCTTATATGGGATGCTCAGGTATCTGCAAGAGATGCACATTCAAAAGGACAATTTGCATATCATTTTTATAGAACGGTAGATAATCATGTAGAAGAATGTACATGTCTTGAATGTCAGTTTAGAGAGTTTATATTGACCGATGAATTTATGGACATTGTTGAAAAAGTAACAGGCCATAGATGTTCTAAAGTTGATGAGATGTTTTCTTCAATGTATACTAAAGGTGACTTTTTAAATAACCATACAGATGGTAACAAAGGAAAGGTTGGTTTTGTTTTAAACTTAACTCTTGAAGATTGGAGACCTCATTATGGAGGAAATCTAGTTCTATTAGATGAAAAAGAAAATATAGAAAGGGTTATTGTTCCTGCATTTAATAATTTAGTATTATTCGACGTTGAAGGTGGACAAGGAAAGCCTCATTATGTAGGAGAAATTACACATAATCGAGCAAAGAGATTGGCGATCAGCGGCTGGATTTACTAATGGCAAGAAAAAAGGTAAATATTGACCTAGACAAGTTTCATTATCATGAGGCACTAGATCGTCTTTCTGTTGTTATGGATAACATAGACAGAAGCCTTCTTCAGCATCCTGTTTGTAAAATAGAAACTGAGGTAAAAGAAAAAGTTGCTAAAGGATTAGAAACCCTGTGGGAAGCGTATCAGCTTGTATCAGAAATCAGATTTAAAGAAAATAATATGAAAACATACTCAATAAGAATAACACCTATCGTAAACGAAGAAACAAGTATAATGGGAAGAGGTGATGCACCTTTTCATATTTCATTAGATACTAACGACATTGAACGCTCGATGGAACAGTGGGGTAGAAACAGAAGACCCTTTAAATACGAAATTCTAGAAGAACTAAATGCGCAAGACGACTAGACATTTGATCGTAATAGGTCATCCGGATAAAAAATCATTTTGCTATAATGGAATCTATAAGACCATTGTCAGACAAATGAAAAGATACAAGGCAGAATATAAAGTTATTGATTTATATAGCGATAACTTTGAAAGACCAAGAACTGATTTGGTAAAATCATACAAAAAAATGGTCAAGTGGTCAGATAGTATATTTTTTGTATCTCCTGTTTGGTGGTTTAGATTGACACCTAGGATGGAGATATTCTTTGATGAGGTGTTTACGCCTGGGTTTGCATATAATTTTGTAAACGTTACTCGTTTATATGCATTTCCTAAACCACACTTTGCTGATAAAAAGGTTAGAACCTATATTACACATGGAGCTCCATCACTTCCTGTTAGAACATTGTATTTAAACTCAGTAAAGCTACGACTTGTCATGGGTGTTTTTAGCTTTGTATTTGGCTGGAGACTTTCGTTATGGAGAAAGACAAAACAATTTTGGTCCGTCCCTTTTGTTTCTGCTAAGAAAAGAAGGAAGTATTTAAGACGAGTGAAGGAGGATATTAGAAGAGATTTAAAGTTATGAGAAAGTGTAACATCTGTAAGCAAAGCAAGCCTTCTATATGGTTCAAGAAAAACAAGAAGACTTGTAGGAGTTGTGAAAGAACATGGTCTAACTTCTTTTTAAGAATGTTAGTTGTTCAGAGAAGATTAACTCCAGCAGAAAGAATAGGAAACAGGCTTGGATATATGGGAACCGCCTTTATTATGTTATCACCTTATCTTTTAAAGTATGATGATATTGGAGCATATACTTATTTAATAGGAGCCATTCTTTCAGTACCCCAAGTATGGTTAGCTAAACAGTGGAACTTAGTTGTAGTCAATTTAAACTTATTAATCGGCTACGGCGTTTATATTTTCGGATAATGCACGAATTATTTAAACCAAATTTAACACCTAAAGAAATAATCTGGATGGGCTCATTCGGTGGAACTTACTTTCATCCAACTGAAAGAAACATAGACATAGATTTTAAAGAATTTCCAGAAGATTGGTTTCGAGGAATACCAGAAGAACTTTATTACTCAAAAAAATACGATAGAAAGATAAACCATTTCAAGGTAAAGTGTGGGTCTACTCAAGAAGAGTGGGAGAAGATGGGTTGGATTAATCCAATAGACCCAAGAGGATGGTTTCAGTGGTATTGTAGATATTATATGGGTAGAAGATGCGAAGACGATAAAAGGCAGATACGTAGATGGTTAAACTTCTCAGGTCCTAATGGAAGATGGAGGAATTATATTTACTCACAGATTCATAAAAAGGGTGGAGATATATCAGATGAAAGCTATTCTTTAGGAGCTAGACAGTCTCTAATTCATTGGGCATACCAGGTAAATGAAGAAGATTATCAAATTTGGCAAAAAAAGTCAGCCTAAAATTTTTATTTGTCGCCGGAATTTAGTATATTAGCTATATAATAATTGATAAAAGAACAAACATGAGTAATCCACACTACGAACACCAATTAAAATTAGACGCTATGAAGAAACATACTAAATTATCGTCTAGAAACAAAACACTTCTTTTAATGGGAGCTAAGACCACTGGGAGCTTCCTAGAGGGCTATTACTATATCGAAGAAAGCCTATATAGCGATGAAGCTAGTGAGCTTTATTCTTTTTGCGAATGGATCGATAATATTATTGGAGGTGCAGGTCCAGCAAACATTGATATGCTTTGGTTAGGTTTTAAATATCCTGAAGTAGATAGGTATTCTGAAGCTTGTGTAGAAATCAAGAAACAAATGGATGAAATTAAATCTTATACTGCATAATGAAAAAAATTAAAAGCACACTTAAAAAAATCGACAGTGTAGACATTGTCCTTATCACTGCATTTGGACTCTACATGACACTACTTATTTCTAATCTAATAAAAATATTTTAATATGAATAAATTACAAGTACTTAAATGTGTTGAGGTAACTTCTCAAACACAAGCAAACAACGGAACAGTATGTTATCATGACCCTGTTACAGGAGCAGACTATCTTTCTTACGAGAATGGATATATTCGAAGAGCCTATAAAACATCTAGATACAGGTCAATGGGCTTCGGAAGCGGTGGTAGAACTATTTACCAATTGAATCCAACTAGAACAGTTACATCTCCTTCTCCATGGAGTGGAGAACCTTGGAAGCATGTCGAAAGGGTAATGTTACCTACACATGACGAAAGAATGGAAAAACTTGCAAAAGCAGTTGTAAATTATAGAAACTATAAAAATAAATAAATGGCATTAAGAGCAATTCAAGATTTCATAAATGACTCTAACTCTACTAATTCTAATAGTGATAAGTTAGAAGTAATTAAAAAGTATAGTAATAATCCAGATGTCCTTAAAGGGCTGCAGTATACATACGACACGTTTAAACAGTATTATGTTACTTCAAAAAATTGTAAGAAGAGAAGCGACCTATGCATCCCCTTTACACCTTACTCTACAATTTTTGAATTGCTAGATGCATTGTCTTCTAGAAAAATTACAGGTCATGATGCTATAGAATCTGTAAACGGTTTTGTTGAAGAAAACAAAATATATGAAGATGTTATTTGGAGAATAATTGATAGAAACCTAAAGACAAGGTCTACCGTTTCTATGATTAATAAAGTAATTCCTGGCCTCGTTCCTACATTTGACGTTGCACTTGCACAGGCTTATGACGAGAAGACGAAGAAGAAGGTAGATTGGAATGACGGATGGTTTATTTCTAGAAAACTTGACGGTGTAAGGTGTTTAACTATTATAGATGGAAAAGGAAACATTAACTTTTATTCAAGAGCAGGAAATGAGTTTACTACCCTAGATTCCCTAAAACCAACTATCTCTAAATTAGGTATTAAAAATCGTGTTTTGGATGGTGAAGTTTGCCTCGTAGATGAAGATGGTAACGAAGACTTTCAAGGAATTATTAAACAAATTAAAAGAAAGAACCATACTATTGAAAAACCCCACTATTACATTTTTGATTATTTAACTAGTGAAGAGTTTTCTAGTAAAACTTCAGAAACAATTTTAGCAGAAAGACTTTCTGAATTTCAGGAGATAATCTCTGATGAGAGTGGAATTGAAGTCCTATCACAGGTTTCTGCAAGTGATAATATTTTACAAAAGATGATGACACTGTCGAAGGAAGAAGGATGGGAAGGACTTATGCTTAGAAAGAATACAACCTATAAAGGTAAAAGAAGCGCAGATGTTCTTAAAGTTAAGAAATTCTACGATGCAGAATATGTTGTAGTTGATGTTGAAAATGCCTTGAACAGGGTTATTGTAGACGGAAAAGAGGTAGAAGAAATGATGCTTAAGAATGTAGTTGTTGAGCACAAGGGCAGTAGAGTTCAGGTTGGTTCTGGTTTTTCACATGAACAAAAAAGATTTTACTTTAAAAATCCTGATAAAATTCTAGGAAAACAAATCACAGTTCAATACTTTGAAGAAACTCAAAACCAACACGGTGAACATTCACTTAGATTCCCTGTAGTTAAAGCTATTTACGAAACAAAAAGAAACTTTTAAATATAATCTATAATGAGAGACCTTTTAGAGTTATTCGAGGCTAAAGTTACTTTAGATGAAAGAGCTAAAGAAATCTTTAACACGTCCAATGTTCCAGTTATTGCTACTATTAGTGAAGAACTTTTCACAAGGTATATGAATACTTATAGCACTGATACTGAACATCACTTTGAGTGTGTTGGTGGAAATCAGAAAGGTTATGATGTTATTGAAAACTATACAGGAGTAACCTATGAAGTCAAGAGTACGAGTACTTCTAAGAAATCATTTAAGTTTGGAAAGTTTACTAATAAGACCGCAGACTTTACAGTTTTATTTAAATGGAAGTATGGTCAAGTGGCAGAATTAGACTATTGTTTAGTACTTCCTTCAAGCTTTGTTATGAGAAACCTTAATGATAGAAACAGTATAACCTCTAAAACAATTAAAGATAATTTACATTTGGCAACAGATGTTACAGAACAGGTTCAACAATTTATAGACACCCAATGAAAGTACTAGTTTTAGGAGATGGATTACTTGCCAGCGAAGTTGTTAGGCAAACGAAGTGGAATTACATGTCACGTAAGAAAGATGGATTAGATTACACTAAAGGACCTAGTAACATTATTGAAAAAATTGACTCAGAATATGATGTAATAGTAAATCTCATAGCATGTACCGATACTTATTTAGAAGATAAAGACCTTATGAAAAAGGTTAACTTCGATGCTGTCAAAACAATTGTAGACTATTGTAATACTACTGACACGAAGTTAGTACATTATTCAACTGACTATGTATATGCTAACTCGAAATCAAAGGCATCAGAAGAAGACCTTCCATGCCCTGCAGAAAATTGGTACTCTTATTACAAGCTTTTAGCTGATGAGCATATTAAAGAACATTCAAACAATTATTTAATATGTAGAGGTTCTCAAAAACCAAAACCATTTCCTTATACAAAGGCATGGACAAATCAGTTTGGTAATTTTGATTACGTAGACATTATTGCATCAATCTTTATTAAAATGATAATTGCAAAAGCAAACGGTCTATATAATATAGGAACACGACAAAAGTCAGTATGGGAATTAGCATCCCAAACATCTGCTAGTGTTGAAAAAGCATTAGCCCCTCGTAATTTTCCATTGAACACTACAATGGATTTAACAAAAATGAATAATTTTTTAAAGAAATGAAAAAACAAGTAAAACTTAATAGTTATGCCGGAGACGATGGAAATTTAGTAAGTCCAACCCTTTCAGAAGGGGTAAAGAATTATATGATTGACATTGATGGAACTGTAACAGATGATGTTCCTAATGAAGAGCCAGAAAGAATGAAATTAGTTCAGCCTTTTCCAGAAGCTGTAACTATTCTAAACAAATGGCATGATGAAGGACATATAATCACATTCTTCACATCAAGGACAGAAGAAGTAAGAGAGATTACTGAAGAATGGTTAAACACACATGGATTTAAATATCACGGACTTTTAATGGGTAAACCAAGAGGAGGAAATTATCACTGGATAGATAACCATATTGTAAAAGGAACAAGATATAACGGAGTTTGGAGTGACCTTGTTCAGAAAGAAGTAACAATAGAAGTATTTGAAGATTAAATATGCCTAGACAACCCAGAATGACAGTTTGCTCTAATTGTTTGGAAGACTTTCCAGACAAAGAGATGTATACGGTAGGAAAAGCTGGTTCATGGGGTTCTACTGAAGTAGGTTATTACACACCCTTTTGTAAAGAGTGTACAATGAACGATAAGAAGTCTTATCTTAAAATTATTAAAGAGCCACAGCCTCCTAAGAAAAGAAAGACTAAAAAGAGTGAAACAAATAAAAAGAAGTAGATATAAAATTCAAGAATTAACAAACATGAGAGACGACTGGCCCACATTTGGAACCGTAGGAATTACATGCTCTACATTTGATTTATTGCATGCTGGGCATATTAAAATGCTAGAAGATGCTAAAAACAATTGCGAGTATTTAATAGTGGCTTTACAAACCGATCCAACGATTGACAGACCAGAAAAGAATAAGCCGTCTCAAAGTTTAGTGGAAAGGTATATTCAGCTTAAGGGATGTAAGTATGTTGATGAAATTGTACCTTACCAAACAGAGAAAGAGTTAGAAGAGATTTTTAAGTCTTTTGATTTAGATGTTAGAATTATTGGAGTTGAGTATGAAAATAAGAACTTTACTGCCAAAGACATTTGTATCAATAGAGGAATAAAGTTTCACTATAACAAAAGAGACCATGATTTTTCAAGCACTAATCTAAGAAAAACAATTTATCAGCTTGAAAAAACAAACACTAAATTATGAAGTATATTATTATTTTAGCCTTATTAGGCGTAGCTGCATACTTCCTTTACTTTAGAAAGAAAGGTAGTAGTGCATCAACAGGAAACACGGGTGGAAACACAAGTGGCAGCTCTGGATATTACAAAGGAAAGAGAACTGCAAGAAAGTCTTCAAGTAAGACAACAAATAGAAGAAAGTCAAGTAGTAAGAAAGGTTATTACTACGGAAACAGACGTAAAAGAAAAACTAACCAAAATTAATTATTAAACATGAATTTATTAAATCAATTACAGGAGGTATTAGACTCCACACAGGAAGACGCTGCAAAGTTTGAAGCAAAAGGAAACAAAGCAGCTGGTACTAGAATCAGAAAAGCTATGCAAGAAGTTAAAAAACTTGCACAGGACACAAGAGTTTATATTTCTGAGCAGAACAAGAAGTAATAAGAAATAGGGTCTATAAACGAGCATTCTTGACATCCTAGGCAATGGAGATGTAAGACTCAAGTTTTAAGACCCTTTTTTTATTGGGGAATTAGCTCAGCTGGCTAGAGCGCTTCGCTTGCACCGAAGAGGTCATCGGTTCGACTCCGATATTCTCCACTAGTTTGCTCCGGTCGTCTAACGGTTAGGACGCCAGGTTTTCATCCTGGTAATCGGGGTTCGATTCCCCGTCGGAGTACAATTAAAATGGGCTGTGGTGTAACTGGCAACACGTCTGGTTTTGGTCCAGAAGAGTCGGGGTTCGAGCCCCTGCGGCCCAACAATATATATGAAACATTTAGCTATTTTTAGGTATAAATTTTATTAAAATCAAATTATATGAAAACAAATATAGGAATTATAGGACAAGGATTTGTTGGTAATGCTGTTTATCAGGGGTTAAAAGAAACCTTTAATACATTAACTTATGACAAATTTATTGATGAAAAATCAAACTCACATCTAGGTGAAATTGTAAGAGAATGTGATGTTATTTTTGTTTGTGTCCCCACACCTATGAATATGGAAACAGGCGAATGCTATACCGGTATTGTGGAATCTGTTGTAAACGACGTTGACATGCTTGCTGCAAGATTTGATAAGTTTCCAACTTTGGTTTTAAAATCTACAGTTCCTCCAGGTACAGTAGATTATATTAACGAGTATGTTGCAACGCATTGTAGAATGGTTTTTAATCCTGAATTTCTGACAGAAGCAAATGCTGTAAAAGATTTTTTAAATCAAAATAGAATTATTATCGGTGGTAGTAAAACTGCAGAAGTCGAAGATATATTTAGACAAGCTTTTCCTAACACTGACATTAGAGTTACCGATGCCAGAACAGCAGAGATGGTAAAATATACTACAAATTGTTTCTTATCCACTAAAGTTAGTTTTGCAAACGAAATGTACGATATTTGCCAAGGATTAAAGATTCCTTATGACGAAATGATAGACCTAGCCAAATTAGATAATAGACTAGGTAACTCTCACTGGATGGTTCCAGGACCTGATGGCGATAGAGGTTATGGTGGTCACTGTTTCCCTAAAGATATGACAGCTTTAAGATATGTTGCCAGCCAAATCCCGGTACAAACAACAACACTTGATGGAGCTGCAAAGACAAATAATAGAGTTAGACAAAACAAAGACTGGGAAGAGCAAGAAGGAAGAGCGGTGATAAATACTAATAATGACCATTTAGCAGATAATCATTTAGTAGCAGGTATGACAGCTCCAAGAAATAATGGATTTGCTAAGTTTATTAAAAAACAAGAACAATAGAATGACACAACAAGAATTTGATAATCAGGTATCCGAAGGAAAAGTTATAGTACAGTTTCATGCAGAATGGTGTGGACCTTGTAAAGCTTTAACACCTTTGTTAGAACAAGCAGCACAGAATAATGAAGATATTTCTTTAGTTAAAATAGACGTAGATTCTGATTCTGAAATAGCTAAACAGTTTTCAATAAGAAGTATACCAACGGTTATGTGGTATGTTAACGGTGAAATTAAAGAAAAACATGTAGGAACACTTACTAACGATCAAGTGTTCGAAGGTTTTAAACAACAATAAGTATGAAAAATTTTATATTATGGTGGCCAAGGTTTTTTAAAGAAGCTTGGATTACTTGGAAATTTAGAAGAAATGTAAAAGGCATAGAAGAGGAGTTAGAAGCAGAGGCTAATTTAAGAGTTGATTGGCTTGGTAGAGTTTACACAGTGATAAACATTAAAGAAGAATTTCAAACTCAACCAGATTTAGTGCAACAATCTATAGTCTTTAAAGAATTAGCACCCGCAAATAAGGTTCTTATCAGATATGGTCTATCTGACTTGGCATATCCTACCATTGAAAGACTAGACGGTGCGCCTTCTTTTTTAGTAACCTTATATCCAGATAATGAATATTTTAGAATTCCGAGCTTTTTACTAAGCACGCTTGTAACCGTAGGATTTGGTTTTGGTGCATATTATGGAATTAACCACCTTTTAACCTTAATTTAATGGCAGACATCCGAAGAGTAACCAAGAACGGTAATAGATATTATCGTGTAACCGAGAACAATGATGTTTTAGGAGAGTTTCCATCAGTAACAACTATTTTAGGGGGAACATCTGATAAAAGTGGATTAGAAAAGTGGAAGAAGAGGGTAGGTGCCGACGAAGCAAGAAGAATCTCAACGCTTTCAATGAATCGTGGTACTGTTATGCATAAGCTTATTGAATTATATAAGCCTCTTACTGGAGAAAAACCAGATAGACTAAATGAACTCAAGGAGCTTTCTAAAGATGATGAGGAGATAAATCAGTTCGATACTGAGTTTATTCATGCAGGTTGGGAAATGTTCATGAAATTTTATACCAATTCTAGCCAATACTTTGATAGAGTAGAAGAAATATTAGAAGCAGAAACATTTTTATGGTCAGTTAAAGGCGGAGGATATGCGGGAACAGTTGATAATGTTTCTAAAATGAAAGATGGTTCTATTCAAATAATAGATTACAAAAATAGTAGAAAACCAAAGAGAGAAGATTGGATTCAAGACTATTATTTACAAGGAGCTGCATATTATGTAGCTTATTGGGAGCGATCTGGTATTAAGCCAAACGGAATTGAAATATGGATAGCGAATGAAATAGATTATGCACCCCAAACATTCAGGTTAACTGAATCCGATATCTCATTTTACTTTAAAGAATTTCAAAAAAGGCTGTCTAAATTCAATGAATTAAGTAATTAAGATATATAGAAAACAAATAAAAGTATAATTATGAAAAAGTTAAACGAATTTTTATTTAAGCATGGAACTAAAATCATTATAGTATTGTTACTTTTAATGTATATGAAGTCTTGTGGAGTTGATTCTGAGTTAGAAAGAGTCAAAAAAGATTTAAGAGAAACTAATGTTGAATTAGATACACTAGCTTCTCAGATTATTGATGAGGAAAGAATGATTTTCTTAATCAAAACAGTTCCTGCCTGGAAAACTTTAAGAATTGAAGAAATTTCAGATAAAGAAAGAATAAGCATTAACGCTTTAGAAGAAAAAGAAGATTAAATAATGGCTCAAGTTAAAAAATCAGAAGGGTTTGGCGACACTGTCGCAAAAATAACCCATGCTATCGGTGCCGATGTAATGGCAGAAAAGATAGCTAAAGCAATGGGAAAGAAAGATTGTGGATGTAACAAGAGAAGAGAGAAGCTGAATCAAATCTTTCCATATAAAAACAATGAACAAAATGGAAGCACAACCAATTAAACAAAAAGGATGGGTCAATAAGTTTATTATTGGAACTTTTGTATCTTTATACTTATTAGTTTCTATAATATCTACCATTCACGTTATTGACTTCTTCGCGCTTTCAAATCCATATTGGTTAGCAGTTTCTCTGGCAATTGGATTTGAGTTAGGAGCTGCTGCATCTTTAGCATCACTAATTACGCTCGATAAAATGAATAAAACCATAGTTTGGGCATTATTCATTACAATTACATTAATGCAAATGCAAGGTAATATGTACTACGCGTTTCAAAACTTAACTGAATATTCTGGATGGGTAGAGTTATTCGACCTAATAGAAGAAGATGTAAACACACAGAAGAGAATTTTAGCATTTGTTTCAGGCGCTATATTACCACTAGTTGCTTTAGGTTTTATTAAGTCTCTTGTAGATTATATTAAACCCGAAGAAGTTGTGAGTTCTGAGAAGAAGGAAGAGAAGAGCGAATATGAAAAGGCTTTACAAGATTTTAAAGGTGAAGAATCTATCGATACAGAAGAGATGATTAAGAAGAATGAAGAAATGTTAGCAACTTCTAGCTTATCTGATGAATATGATGCATACGTTGCTAAAGAACCTGGAAGTTGGTTAAAGAATCCACCGGAAAAAAAAACTGAAATTGAAGAAATAGAAGTTAAAAATGCTGAAGAGCTTTTTAACGGATTAGTAGAAGAAGAACAGCCTTCACCTAGAATTCTTAAGAAAAAAGAAGTAGTAGAATCCGACGGAAGAAGGTATAATACTAAAGAATATATTGAGGTTGAAGTTCCTGGTGCAGAGATGCAAAACAGAAAAGTTAGCATAGACTTTCTAGAAAAAACAAGCGAAGGCTTAACCGGTCCTAAAGTAGAAACAAGAACTCTTAAAGGAAACAAAGATGTTAACGAGGAATAAGGTAATCTTAAAGCAACCTTACCTAACAAAAAAGATTGAACCTAGCGCACTTAAAACTGTTCTAGGTTCAAATCATCAAACAGCTTACCGACTATATTGTATAACTAATGGCCTTAGAGAAAGACAAGACTTTCTTACGCTTAAAGATTCAAACTATGATTTAAGAGCTTTTGTTAAAACTGAAGCTTCGGTTGCAGCGGGTGCAAAAGAACAGGTTTGGAGTATAAAGCATCTTCAACCAATTCTTAATAAAAAGCCTAAATACATTCTAAGATGTTCTTTAGTTGATAGAAGAACTAATAAAGAAGTTTATAGATGTGATGATACAACACTCAATAAGAACTCGATATATGCTTTAATAGAAGAGTGTGAAACTGATATAAAAAACATATTACATGCCGCTACCCTGTCCAGTTTGTAGAACACCATTACATGTTGACCTTCAGTGGTTAATACAGAATCCTATTAGCCAATGTCCTACTTGTAAATCAGTCATGAACTTCGAAGTTCCAGAAAAAATACAGAAAGAGGTTAACTCTGCGATGAGCAATATAAAGAAAATTAAAGATGAATATAAAGACATCGCAACCTTTGGAGAGAACAAGCAGAAGTTAATATAAGTTTAAGATATTTTTATATTATGACAGATATATACTACTGTATAAACTAAATAAATTTTAATACACAATGGCAGGAATAGCAGACAAATTCAAAGGACTTCCAATCGAAGACCTTATTGTTTCACCTTTAGTCGGTATGGCAAAAGGTCAAGCAAAACTTAACGAAGTAACATGGCAATATATTAATGAAGTTGCATTCATCGACGGAAAAACAAGAGCGTTAGATGTACAAATTAATAAAATCATGACTGACCCTGATACAGGTGACCAGACATGGGAAGAGCATCACGCTAAAGTTCCAATGTTACCTCTAGTTCCGCTACCTTCATTAGCAGTAAAGAGCGCTGATATCGAATTTAACATGGAAGTACAAACTTCTGACACAAAGACTGATAAGTCTTCATCTGAAGCTTCTATGTCTGCATCTGCATCTGGCGGATGGTTCGGTATGAAATTTCAAGCTTCTATGTCAGGTAAAGTATCTTCTGCAAAAGAACATACTAGAAAGACTGATAACTCTGCAAAGTACAATGTTAAAGTACATGCTGAGCAATTAGAGCCAACTGAAGGAATGTTAAAATTATCTGATGCATTAGTATCGATGATGGACCCAACTCCAGTTGCTCCAACTGAGAAGTCTCCTGTAGCTCCAGCAGCTAAAGAGTAAGGTTACGAAAAACTAATTTAAAAGCCGCTCTTTTTCTCTAGAGCGGCTTTTTTATTAAACAATAATCAGATATATAATATAATAATCAAGTAAGCCAATCAGGTTTACGCAACTAATTTTAACGTACTATAATTTATGAGACAAATCATTTTGATTTTAGTCTTTTTATCGGGTTTTCTAACTTTTGGTCAAGACTATGCAAAAGGTAAACAACTATTTAACACACATTGTGCTTCTTGTCACAAGATGGATAAAAAGTTAGTTGGTCCTGCTCTTAATACGATTGTCGCTAGACAAGGAGAAGAGTGGACGAAGGAATGGATTTACAACAACAATGCACTTCGAGCATCAGGTGACGCCTATGCAAATCAAATCTACGAAGAGTATAACAAGATGGCTATGCCTGGCTATCAGTTTCTAAAAGATGAGGAGCTAAATGATATTGTAGAATATTTAGCTCAATGGCAAACTAAGAAAGATGAAGCGGCAGCTGCAGCTTCTGTGCCAGCAGCTCCTGCTGCAGGTGGTACTGTTGTAGTAGCTCAATCTGAACCATCTACATGGCTTTATATACTTTTAATAGTTGCAGCTATTATGTCACTTGTAGGTCTATATGCTCTTCATATTGGCTTAAAGGCGATAGTTAAAATTACAACAAGAGGTCAAAGCACAAATCTTTATTTAATGAAGAAGCTTGATATGGACCAAGAGAATGTTGACAAAGAATTTGACGATATGATTGAAGGTGAAGTTGATAAGAGAACTAAAGCTAAAATCAAAGACTTTAAGAAATCTGTTAACAAGAAGCTAAAAGGTTTGTAATGAAACAATTATCAATTAATTGATATAATTAATAACTTAAGTTAACTCAAATGGCAAGACTAAATGTCGAAGAATTAATTGGTGGCTTGTTAGAAGCAGCAATGGTTTCTCAAGGTATTTCTGAGAGACAGCATATCAATTCAATTCGTAACTACTTCAACGAGGACGGTAGTCCTAAGACCAAAACATTTAAAGTAGGAGAAAAGGAGATGGTTGTACCTCTCTTTATTCTTGCAGACCACTCTTCTGTAGGTTTATCTGAATTAGAGATTGAATTTGCAGCCAGATTACAGTTTGGGGATGATTCTAAAGATGTTTCTGAAGTAAAGAAAGATTTATTAGGTCTATTTAGAAGAAAGAACTATGAACATAATATAGCTTCTATTAAGGTCGATCATGGCGCACCATGCATTCATAATAAAGATAGTGCAGCTGGAATGGCTTCAATTAAAGTTAAGTTTAAGGCCGATGATAAGCCTGAAGCACTATCTAGATTAATAGACCAATATATTGCTTGGATGCAAGACCCTAAAGACACTAAGGTAATAGAAGCCAAAAAAGAATAGGAGATATATACACCATGAACCCTTTTGTAAATATAATAAGAAAAGAATTTTGGGGTAGAGCTATCCTAAGTATCATAGTTGTAGGTTCTTTTTTAGCGGTCCTAATCGCTATTGAACATGCAATGATAGGTGACCATGCCTTAGACAAAGATTGGAAAGAAATCTTAATGCTACTATTAGGTGCATTAATTGGCGGTTTTAGTAAAGTAATCGACTTCTGGTTCAAAGACCGCACTAACGACAAACAGTTACTGGATAAAATTCCAGAAGACAGTTTAAACCCAACAAATACTGTTGCTCAATCAGAACGTGAATTATGTCAGTGTGAAGATTGTAAAGCAACACGATTAAAAACAAATCAAGAAAGTTAAAAATTATGAATTGCTACACGAGAGAACAAATCGAAAAAACAATGGATAAACTTGGTCACAAGTATTTCCACAATGGTGCCTACAACGTTAACATTGTCGGTGTAAGAAATGCAGCTACAGGAGATGAGATTACAAACAAGTTTGATGATTGCATTACTTTATCATATAAAGATGATAAGGGTGAATGGAAATTCAACTGTTGGAAATGTACTACCGATCCAGGTACTTACTGGGCAGAGAATTTAATGAATAAAGCTGGAGTTGCAATCTTAAAAGAAGGCCAATACAGAGGGTCTCACAAAATTAGAAAGCATAGAGGCAAGTATGATGCTCTTTGTCAAAAGGCTCCTGTTCAAGTTTACAGAGACAAGAATATGGACGAGCACTATGACCTTATTGAAGAGAATGTACATGAAGGTGTATATGGAATTAATATCCATAAAGCTGGTTCATGGGCATCAGGTTCAGTACAAGTTGATAAGTGGTCAGCAGGTTGCCAAGTATTTTCAAAAGAAGATGATTTCTATGACTTTATGAATGTAATGTATAAATCTAGAGATAGATGGGGTAACTCCTTTACATACACTCTAATTAACTCTAAAGATGTTGTCTAATCAGTGAAACAATACTCTATATTATTGTATAAATAAAGAACTAGTTTAAAAATTAATACTCATGAGTAAAGTAAAAACAAAAAAGGTAGAAAACCAAACACAAGGGAAACCCGATCAGGAAGCACCTGAAAAGTTACCTCCAGTGTTTGACGAAGTTGAAGGTATGACAGATGAAGCAGCAGTTGGAATCGTGATTCAAGCGGCCAATATGGCTCAAACAGCCGGTGCTCTTTCAGTTCGTGATTCTGTAATCTTAGCGAAAGCTATTTCAGTATTACGTCCAGGTACTATCTAAAAACACAACTTTGATTTTTATTAAAAGGCCAGATTCTTTCTGGTCTTTTTTTATTTAGAAGATTGCGCATCTTCTTTTCTAAGTCCTGATATTCCCTATTAGTCTCACATTCCCAGGAGATTTTTGGAAATTTTATTTTTTGATGTTACTATTATTATCGCATTAGGCCCACAGGCCCTCTACAGTATAGGCCCATGAGCCGTCAATCAGGAGAATACCGGTGATCGCGCCACTTCGGCCAGTCGACGCACCATCCATGCAGTCCGAGCCAATCCGAGTCAGTCTAGCGAATTACTCTCTTAGGATGGGCTCCGCAACCGACAGGCAGTGGATGACCCTCGACACTCGAAAGAATGCGCCACCCATGCTCCAAATCTCCGAAGCGCCTAAATATATACACTAACGGATTGAAACCTTTTTCCTAGTGCAAGGTATAACCTTAAATACCGGCTGATAGCGGCCGCGCAACTTTGGGAAATGAAACAAATCAACTATCTAATGAAAGAGCAACTAGACAAAATGAGTCGGTTCATGAACCTTTTTCCACAAATAGATTTTTTCGTTCAACAGGGCAAGCAAAAACCTGGCCTATCAATTGAGGCCCAGCTGGGTGGGATTGCCGAGGTAGAAAGAATGTTAAGGGCTGCAAAAAAGGATTGGAACCGAGCACGTAAAGACCATAAACAAGCTAAAATCTCCAGTGAAGAGTTATTTGACTATGAGTGGAGAATGAGAGAGCTGGAAGAAGAACTAAGAAAATTAAAAGAAGATGGTGAACAATCAGTTGGATGACCAATATCGAGGCCTGCTGGGCTCTCTACTTCAAACTCAACCTAAACCCGATAGAACTGGAACTGGTGTTCGAAGTCTATTTGGTCGACAAATCAGGCATAACATGCAGGCCGGCTTTCCTCTATTAACCACTAAGAAGGTGTATATGAAAGGTATACAGACTGAATTAAAGTGGTTTCTATCTGGATCGACTGATATTCGATACCTTCTTGAGAATGGTTGCGATATTTGGCTCGGCGACGCCTATAGAAACTATCGTCAAAACATGAAGCATCAGTGGGAACGAGGTGGAGACCTGGCCGACGAGAAACAATTTAAAGAGATGCTACTTGAAGGTGGCGGCTTTGGAGATTGGGGTGATATGGGTCCTATCTATGGTAAACAGTGGCGTGACTGGGCTGGCTATACGATCTATCCTAAGAATGAGAATGGGCAGGAGATGAAGGCCCATCCAGGACAGAGAATCCTAGGTTGGGACCAGGTGGCTAAAATTAACAGGGATTTAAAGTATAATCCTGATAGTCGAAGAATGATGGTCAGTGCCTGGAACGTTAAAGAGCTGGATAAAATGACCCTACCTCCTTGTCATCACTCATGGCAAGTTTGGACGAGACCACTAACTGGTCGAGAAAAAAAGGCCCACCCTGACAAGGAACGTGCAATCTCACTAATGTGGAATCAACGATCAGTTGATACTTTTCTGGGTCTACCATTTAATATAGCGAGCTATGGTACCCTGTTACAATTATTGGCACAAGAACATAATATGATGCCGTATGAACTCATTGGTTCTCTTGGAGATGTACACCTATATGAGAATCATGTTGAAGCGGCCTGGCAGCAACTTGAAAGAGAGCCCAGAGAACTTCCTCAACTTGAACTAAGTAATATAGACTTCCATAAGGGAGAGTGGGATTGGAAGCTTAAGGGCTATAACCCTCATCCACCGATTAAAGCACAGCTAAATGTAGGTTGATATATAATGAGTGAGACTCTTAATTATTCTTTTAATCGCTACACTTCCCCTCTATGGACAGACTTTTATCGAGCAAAAGGACAAGCAGCTTCACTTTACTGCAGGTAATATTGCCGGTGCCACAGGATATTTTTGGTCTTATCATAAACATCATGATAAAAAGAGAGCCATGATTACGGGTGTTGCTACCGCTTTTGCAGCTGGAATTGTAAAGGAGTTTTATGATGCATCGCGAGGAGGTTATGTAGACTTTGAAGATATAGCTGCAACAACACTAGGAGGACTTACTATTAACGTTACACTACCCATCTTTACTGGTAAAAAGGTTTTTAAGCAGAGAAAGAGAAGACCCACGTCCAAGAGAAAATGATATAAACCTTAAACTTTAAGGTGAATATATAGAATATGAAGCACATTATACCAAATAAAGGATTTAGATTAGATACTATGAGGTATGCTATTGAACCTTCTGATAAACATCAAGAGAGGCTCGATAAACCTGCATCAATGCATTTAATTCAAGCTGATGAGTGGATGGCGCCTACTAAAAACTTTCCAGCTAACAGTTCATACGATACGTATAAAGAGTTAGAGACCATGTCTTTTCAAACTAAACAGTTTGGTGAACCTGCTCAAGCAAAGTATATGAAAAAATACGACGAAGAGTTTTTTAAACCCTTTAAGAAATTATGTGAAGACAAAGGATATGATTTTCCAAAAGAATATTTAAGTCAACTAACTGAAGAGGCTGGTGAAATAATTATCAAGTTAAAATATAGGTTTAATAGACCTAGACCCTATCAAATAGCG
>VMHT01170300.1_pt1 | contig 32352 bp, 63 predicted proteins | sample 4693611 | NCBI WGS metagenome assembly VMHT01 (sample SAMN12280063, study PRJNA550983) | marine metagenome | isolation source: seawater sampled from same location over 5 years 0.02-0.2 micron viral filtrate | place: USA: collected off the coast of southern California halfway between the port... ...
CAGAAAAACATTGCCGTGAGTGCTTCTGTTGTAAAGAAAGAGAGTGGGCCTACAAAAAACTTGGACTTGACGTCTACTGGGAATAATTATTTAAATCTTACTGAAAGTATTACGCGAATACCGTCATTTGGATTATCTATTGAATGAGGAATGTCGGTACGTAAGAATGTAGGCTTATCTATTATAGTCTTCTCAATGACTTTACACTTTGACTTATCAATTGGCACTCCACCTTTTGCATTATATAACTCTTTTCGTGGCTCGACATAGTCATTCTTCCAATTACTCTTATCACTGTAATCATACCACTTCATATATGCGTTTTCATAGTTTATTACCGGAATATTGAGTGCGTGAACTCGAGGATTTTCAATAGTGCCATCTATGTGAATATTAAGCTTACCGTGTGGAGGAGTCAAATGAAATCTTATGAAATGTATTTCTCGCTCTCTTACTGACTCGATCCACTGGTAACTTACTGGACACTCTCGTTCAAGCCACTCAGCAGAAGGAATCCATGCCATCTTATCAATACTTTTCCAGTCATTGCTGTTAACAAGCTCTTTTTTAATATCTTCAAATAGCTGAGCCTCAATAGGATGTTTTTTATAATACTTCAAAAATATCTCTTAATGTATTTGTAATCAATACCAAATAGTAAGTTTATACGTATGTCATTTGAATTGTTAAAAACACGATGTGGCCAACCAGTATTCGTAAACCAGCACTCACCAATCTTAAAATTAACACTATCAACTTTACCACGTCTTTTAATTTCAAAAGTGCTATCTTCATTATTTAAAGAACAAGACACACGACATGCAACACTGGTATTAGTATCAATGTGCCAGTCAAACAGATCACCAGGATGTAGTACTGATATGCGAGCACGATAAAGTCCGGGAAACGCTGACGCTAACCAGTCTTTTGCATTGTTAGTACAGTGTTCAGTAAACTTAGTGTACTTGAGTTCCATCATGACGTCTTCGCTATCCTGCCTTGGATTTTTATTTTGTAAGAGTATGTGTTGAAATCTTTCTGGTATCATTCCTACGAGTTCACACTTATCTTTAATCTCATAATTTTCTTTATCTTTTAAAAAGTTTACTTCACTAAAATGATCGTATATCGCATTAAACTCTTCAATAATTTCTTCCGGCATGTTACATAAGTGCTTAAAGTTTGGTAGTTCGTGTCTCTTAGGACCAGGTCCTACAACTCTGTCTCTTGGTCTTCCAATACTTGTTTTAAAATCTTTAATCATATGTTTTCCTATGCAGTAAAAATGTTGTATCATTAAATAAGTATAATATTATATATTGCCAGCAGTTATCGTTAATCATTCCATCCATCTTACACGTATAATAAAGTCCATCTAGCTGTTTCCAACTGTTACTTTTCCATGGAAATGGATTTACATACTTATTATACTCTTTATTTAACATATTTACGAATAATTTAGAAAAATTCTTTCTAGAGAAAGTTGATTGAAAAGAAATAAATAAGTGGTTAAAGTTATTCTTTGCGGCGTAATCATACTGCTTAGGTAACATATATCGACTTGCTAAATTAGGTAGTTTTCTTGGTGATAAGTTTTCTTGTCTTACGGACTTAGCATAGTAAGTTTTTGTTAGTGCTCTGCCAGTTTTTTTACCAAAATGATCAGTTTGAAGTGCACTAAAAGCCACGGCTTCGTATTTTGGATTTAAAGTAAACGGTGGTACAGGCGCAAAGACTACAGTAAAGCACTCATAATCTTTCCATTTATTAGATATATCTTTATAGTTTTTACATAACTTATCGTTTGTATTTTCTGCTTCATACGCAAGTTCTAAAAACATATCATAGTATAACTGTCCGGCTTTGTTCTTTTTAGTTAAATCGCCATTTTTATTAAAATTTGCTGCGAACGTGGTGGGTGTCATGATTTCCTTCAAATGGTGCTAATATGTTTATGAACCATCGATTCATTGGTTTACCTTCTTGATGGCCAAAGTAGTTTAATATTCCAATGCCGGCATATCCTAAAAGTATAGTCATAGGTGACAGTATTATTATTGGCCATATCAAGTACTTTCCATATTTTTGAAAAAACATAATTCTTTTATTTTTAATTAAGTCTCTTATTAAAGATAAAGGTATAGGCTTATTCCATCGTGATAAAAGTACATTTAGTGATCCTTGGTACTTAGGTGAATGAGGATCATTTGGTGTATCAGAATATTTATGATGTAGTCTATGTGTACCAACCCAACCTAGTGGTTTGTACACGCCAATGCATAAAGCACACGATAATGACAACCATTCATACCATGCTCTTCTTTTTCCCTGACCATGAGCCCAGTACCTATGTAAACCAAAGGTTGCTCCGATAGTTGCTAGTACTAGGTATACTATATAAGTTATCACGATACTTGTAATGCAACGTAAATTAACATACCAAGTATACTAAAATTAATTAACATATTAACATAGTGTGGGTTCGGTGTCATAATTTTCTTCCTTTCAATATTTAGAGTCATAAGATCTGTGTGTTCAAGTACTTTGTGCCACATTATAATTCCTTTCCGTAACCAAACATTTGATCAAGGCCGAAGGTTTCCATAAGGAGAAAACTGAATACTAATAAAAGAATGCTCCAGACAATAAGCTTACCACTAAAGTTTGTCGCTGCCATCTTAATTGCAATTAACTCATTGCCTAAGAATCTAAGCGCTAACTCAAACTCGTTGTGTTCTTCTTTCTTTTGCTCTTCATCTTTTTCAGTCATGTATCCGTACTTCTTATCTTCGGCCATGTTTTTATTGTTTCTCGCCTACGTAAGCATAAAGCTTGTTTGCGGTTTCGATAAGATCAACTGGCTGATACATCATAGGCGAGTGTTCTTTTATCGCCTCTTCGATGTCTTGGCGTTTCTCTTGTGCCTGATCTATCATTCGATACATCAAGTCCTGTTCTAAACAGAACTGTGTGTCGGCCATTTCTTTGGCCATTCTTAAAGTTTCGAGACGAATCTCATAAGCATTTTTAGACATATTGTCCTCCTGTGTGTGTTAGTGGTGAGATTCTGTTTCCACGCTCTCACCGGGCGCATAGGAATTACGCAGCTTGCGCAAACTCCTGAGGTGCAAAATTATCGTTTGCATTTATCGTTTTGTTCGCATTAACCGAGCTTACATCCGGATAACTCCAATTCTCTAATACATACCTGTCGATCCTATTTCAGCCCCATCATGAATACAGCACTTATTTAACGACACCCGTGGCTGTATTCATGGTGGAGCTGTCGGGTACCGCCCCCGAGTCCAGTATAATTTTCGATCCTTTTCATCGTTATATAGTATATATTATACCACAGAAATAGCCATTTGTAAACAGTTTTTTTATAAATAGTAATGAAGAAGAGGAGTTATTATGCCAGTAGCAGAAATACTAGCGGGTATCGCATTGGTGAAATCAAGTGTTGACTTTATTAAGTCCAATATTGACACATGTAAAGATATTGGAGAAATAGGTGGTGCCATCGATGGTTTACTACGAGGTAAAGATGAAGTCAATAAGAAACAAGGTAAACGAGGTCTTGGTGTTAAAGAACAGTTTGATACATCACATATCGCAAGAGAGACCATTGATGCAAAATTAGCTGCCGAGCAATTACAAGAAGTTGCTAATATGATTAATTTACGATTTGGTCCTAACACTTGGAAAGAGATATTAGAAGAAAGAGCAAGACGAATTGCAGAACAAAAAGAATCAGTGAGGCTTGCAAAGATTGAAAAAGCAAAGGCAGATAAACAATTATGGATTGAGATTAAACAAGTTTTTACAGTTGCCGGTATTATATTTTTAGCACTTGGTTTAATTGTTGGTGCAGTATGGTACTCAAGACTTTAATAATTATATTGATGTCTACCACAATGGCGATTGCAGGTGCAAAAACTATAGGTACTAAAAAAGATTATACACGTCAACAAAAAATTCAGCGTGGAGACATACATCTTAAAAAGTATACCACATGTAGATTAAAAAAGATTATACAATCAAGAAGTGGTGAACAAGCTTGCATATATCAAGGTGGAAATAAGACATATGAGCTAATGTTCGATAATAATTGTCCTAAACAATTTAAGTGTGTATATAATCCTAATAGTGCTGAACCAAACATAGATAATGTTATGGATAGTTTAAATTCAATAGGTAAAAAGTAGGAGTTAATATGATAGGCGAATCAAATGTAGGTGAAGAAAGAACATGTAAATATTGCGGTCATAGATGCCACTGCTATTCATCAGGCTGTCCTGAATGTATGAATGATGTGTGTCAGAAATGTGATTGTGGTAAAGATGATCTTCAAACATGAAAATTTCATGCTCGATCTTGAGAACGCTCATCGAGCAAAACTATATCAAGATGATAAGTTACTGTTCTTAGGTGACGGTTATAAGGCAATTACCATACTAATACGTAACTCTAAAAATCCAACTCCAGTACAAGAAAAGTTTCGTAATCAACTCAATACTCGTCAAAAGCCAGCATTTACTGTTAAACAAGATGATCTTGAAGCTTTAAGACTTCAGGCAATAAGAGATTATACACCTGAAAAGAAAAAGAAACGCAGATGATGCATGCATTTTTATTAATGGTTTATCTTGGTTCTCGTGTAGAGAGTCAAGACATGTACTTTCAAGATATAGACAAGTGTAAGTACTTCGCTGAAAGATTGAATAATCAGCCACCTGTTCCAAATAGAGTCGCACAAGAAGATGCGCCTAAGTTTCTATCATATACTGCGATATGCGTACCTAAGCGCATCGGTAAAAACACTAAAGTGTATTAGGCTGCTTTCAGTTGTAAGCGATAGCTTAGAATTCTATGAACTCTAGCGCGATCACGTGCCTGACAAAACCTCTTCCAAGAATATGGTCTGTAAGTCATTAGTCACCCTCCCTAGTTAATGGTTAGGTGCGTTCCTTCAGCGACTGCTTACTTCCGCCCTTACGGGTGAACGTTTAATGTATTACTATTTATACTAATCAAGAATTTTAAGTGGATGTCTTTCGCCATTTTTAATTTCCATTTCGAGTCTGCCTTGTTTGCAAACCCATCTAGGACCACCAGGACCTTGAGTCCTTTTAATCTTTCTTTTCACTTTCAAACATTCCATCATTGAGTCACGAGGTGTGAATTCTGTTGGCTTCACGTCTCCACTCATAAACATTAACAAAATAAAACCTGTAAATATTTCCATTAGTGTTTTCCGTTTAATACTTTATCTTTAAGCTTTTCTATCTGATCTTCGAGTTTTTCAATTCTTGACTTATAAAAATCAAGTGTAAGCTTTTGTTGTTGATCGTATGGAGCTTTACCAGTTTCAATATTCTTTGCGAGTTTTTCAAGTTGGCCAGCTAAGTGTTCTATTAACATAAATTGTTCACTATCTGCTGGTAGACTACCCATTTCTCCACGTGGCCATTTAATTCTAAATTCAGTATTCTTTTCAAGATCTGTGTTGATTATTATAAGCTCAGTTTCTACTTTATTTAATCTCTCAATAATACCAAAATATGCCCATACACCTACGGCCACTGCCATAATAATAGACAGCAGATTTCGTATCGGCATTTCAACGCCAGTGTTTTCAGATATCTTTGGCATAATTGCTCCTTACAATATTATTTATATCTTGTCAAAATATTGACAGTTACTATTATTTGACACATTATATTGTCAGGTTTTTGACACTAATCAGTATTGTACTTGTATTCTTGCATATCCGAGTCTATATTAGCACACTTATCAAACTCATTCATATCATGAACATATAGTTGTATGATTCCATAATGCAATACTTTAAGCAAATCTTTACGAGCATCATCACTCGTACCTTTTTTACCGTATCTTTGTGCGTACTTCATTATATTACCAATACAAAAACCTGTACCGTGTCCACCGTCGATTATAAATTCTGTAGCCTGGAAGTGCTGCCTAGAATAATGACCAGTATAAGTCGAGTCAATTACTCTCTGCAATTCTTCAACATAATTATCTTCATTAAATTTATATTCGCCTTTTGGCTCATTATTTTTTTTCATCAATAACCTTTCTTGCATTGTTAACCCAATCAATAACTGTCTGATTGTTTTCGTGTATGCCACCTTTTTTTATTTTATGTTCTGTTTGTTCAACGATATGTACGGCTAACATTAAATCTACATCAAAGTCGCTATCGCCATATATAATACTACTCATGCTCGCCTCCTGGATCATTAGGATCTAGTTTAACTCTCTTACCATTGATCCACATAGATTGCCTTGCTCTTGAAAAACTATGATAACCATTTTTCTTTAAAAAGAACTCTGGCCGTTTTTTAGCTACATCAAATGCACTTACAGTTAACACTATTGCAGATAAGAGTAATATGTGTGCAATTGCAGTGAAACCAAATATCCACATCGAACCAAAGTACATAGAAAATGTTATACACCACATCCACGCTAAGACCTGTAATACCATGTGTCTCGTGTTCAAGTGCGGTATATGTTTTAATGGATTCATATTGGCATCCATCACGCCATTCCAACTATCATATATAAACTGTCTCACTGGATATACTCCTCTTTCGAATGTTACTTTCAAGGGATAATTAGCATCAACTATGTCTTTAAAGTCGATTGCGTCATACCTATCATTAAAATACTGAATAACTTTAGCGTCTCGCCAATAACCTGTAACTCTATACACTATTTTTTATCCATGACTTTCATCATTTGTAGTTCTTTACCACCTAGCTCTCTAAGTTGACACTTATAATCATACATAGAGTTATGACCTTCATAGCGAGTTAAACAGTCACGTGCTGTTATATCTTTCCATAATACTTTCTGTCCACTTGGATAAGTTACTTCATATGTTCTTAACTTCTTATCCCATGATTTAGGATAGCCATCTGTCATATACGTTACCGTCATTACTTTTCCCATCTATAAAATATGTGATCACCTACAACAAGTGTTTTTGTCTTAGTTTTTCTCCATGCTGGGAAAACATAGTTTGCGTGATAGTGTGTTGCACCATAAGTTATATCATCTTTATACTGTCCAAAGAATATTATTCTTGCTATCTCGATAGCAATTCTGTATACTTCTCTATCATATGAAGGTATATCATCACCTTTACCATCACAAAACCAACTAAACTGACATCTATTCTTAACAGGATATAATATTGTCCTATCTTTCCATGACGGTCTTGTCGGACCCTGTTGTATTACTTCACAATATGTGTTAGGATAACGAGTATCACTAACTCGATTATCCACTACAAATGCTACTGCAAACATGCCTCTTACTGGCTGATTGCGTGCTTCCCAGTATATATTGTCTGCTAAACACGTAATTTGCTCAAATGCAGTACCCTTAATTGATGGTTTTGCTTTTGCAGGTGTACAGTATGTTAATACAAGCATACCAAATACACCAAACAATAAACCTTTTAGGTAATCAGTGTTATTAAGCATACCAATACATCTCAACTTCATCAGCAACCTGAGATTTATCCAACCAGTTGAACTCTCTGTTCCTCATAATTTCAACATGTTCCTTAGCCTGAACTAATGAATCAGCTTCCTTAATGATATGTTCAGCATTACTGTAGAACTCATCCATTGAATCCATAATTAAACTTTTTACTTTTGCCATAATATAACTCCATCTTTTTTCATTTTATAGATCTATTATACTACAGTTTTAATGACTTGTAAACAGTTTTTTTTAAAAAAATGCACTTTTTTTATGACATTTGCACTTTTTTATCATATGTTACTATGTCGACGTTAGGTCCTCTAGTAATCTTAATTGCGTCATGAATATGATGCATCACAAATTTAGTATTGGGGAATTCTTTAAACATGTTCTCCCATACAGGACGCCAGTTATTCGCTAGCCTGTTGGTGTTCATGTTACCTCTGTCTGAATTGAGGTAGAAGTCAGAACAACTTCTTAGGTTAAAGTCAAATATTGAGTCAAATCCATATAAGTGTACCTCATCTGCTTTAACTTTATTTGCTGCATAGTGCGTGGCCATGTGACCACAATTAAAATCTGTATAGTTTGCCACATACTTTGGAAGTGTGGTATAAAATTCTTTCACCTGGTGCGAGTGTTTTACATAAAATGTTGGCTGCTGATCCATCCAGATCTTTGGTCTCATACCTAAAATCCAGTCACCAGGAATTATAAGTGTTCCTTCGTGCAGTGCACGCATCATCTTAAAGTCTACCATAATAGTTCCATAAGCGCCTGCAACTGGCCAAGGTGGAATATTACATGTTAACTTCATTCCAACTCTCTGCTCTTTATGAAATAAACTTGCCTGATCTCCATTTCCAATTATATGTACTATCTTACTCATAACATACTCCTAATTTTATCTTTGCCTTTCTGTCCAGTCCAGTGCATTATTCTTATCTTACCAACATAGCCATCATCTAACTGCAACCTTAATACATTCCACTCATTAGGTAGATCTTTAATTAAGCTAATTTTTGTAATAGGACTTAGTAGTTTATCAAGGACTTCTTGATCTCCTATTTGGTCTCTATTCTTTTTAGTAGCACCTACCCATTGCCTTAATATTATAGGTTTATCTATAAAACCTACAACACCTGAATTATGCCACAAGTGGCCACGTCTCCAAGTCCATGGCTTATCCTCGACCATTGCTAACTTATTTGGTTCTAATAGATTAAATATGTCATCGACATTATCCATAACTTGACAATCTGTGTCAATCCAAACTGTCTTTTTAGCCGGACACTTAAGCATTGATAATGGTTTTTTAAACCAGCCTTTTTCTTGCACATCAGTTAAGTCCATAACAGCATGTGCATTTTCACGTATTATTGCGCGGCCAAGATCAGATAATCCAAAGTCAGCAAAAACTAAAGGTTTTTTACAGTGTTTTTTAAAGTTCTTTAAGAACCAGGGAAGTATCCACTCATGGCCACTATCACAACCAGTTAAAAAGGCTTCATTATATAATTTCGTAGGATTCGCCATAATTATGTTTCGCTAAGCAACCTGCTTTTTGTTGAATTGTTGTAAAACTATCTCTTGCCTCTGCAGGCCAAGGATAGTACTCGCCTAAAGTAAACTTACTTGAATGTATATAGATGTCAGTTGGACCAGCACTGAACACGCACTCATCAATGAGTTGTTGAGCTCCGTTAGGTGTTAACCTATATGCGTGTGCTCCAGGGAAATATGGTTTAGACACTAGTGAGCCATATCCAATAAATGACGGTGTAGTAAATTTACCATATGATGGCTTTCCTAAACTTAATATATCAAACATTAGCATTTGTGGTATGTCACCAACCAGAACTGCATCGTGTTCAAATATTACTATCGGTTCTTTCGACTTTACGCACTTTTGCCATAAGCTATGGTGACTTAAAAATCCTGCTATGCAGTTCTCTGGTCTACTATATTTTTCATGAAATAAAGCTGGTGGATATTTTAGTTTCTTAAGTTCTTCATACACGTCACAGTTTTGTGGAGTGTGTGCTTTATGTTTTTTAATGTTATAGCCAAAAACTTTTCCACTCTTTACACATCTATCAGCAACCTGAACTGATCTCTCATTATCCATTATTGTTATTACGTACATCTTCATAATGTTGTCGTTGACCTCAATCCTTGAACTCTTGTATAAAAGTTACGTGTTACACCTAATGTAGGAATAAGCTGCTTACACATTAATGCGTCATTAGGCCACATTCCATGTTCTTTAGCAGCTGCTAAGAGCTTCTTTGCACCTTCTGGTTTAATCACATAAGCAGAATTACCTGCTAGGCCTTGAGGTACGTTAAACTCATCAATTGTTGGAACTGGTTGAAAGAACTGAGTTCCTTCTAATATCATATCATGATATAGTTTAGATTTTCGAGTTGCCATCGACGGATCATTAATTCCTATGATCTCATAATTAGTATCTTGAAATGTTCTATCACTTGGTAGCTTTCTAATAAATCTAGCATCATGTTCGAGTACACATATCATGTTATCTTCATTTATACACTTATGCCACAGATACCAATGACTCATAAAACAAGATATTCTTTTTCTCTTATCAGCAGTTTGATATGCTGATTTAATTAAACCTGTCTTTAAGTCAGTTTCTTTTCCTTCCCAAGGATAATTCCAGTAAAGTTCGTTGCCATTTGCAATTCCCTCTACTTTTTCAACAGCAATTGCATGATGTTGTTCGATTCCATCTTCATGACCGTATGTATCATAGCTTTCTTTAAGTGCATTAAATCCTGCTATTGAAAGATCATTGCCTGGTACTACTATCGCATAAGCTTTCATTTTATTATCCTTACCTCATCGCCGTCTTCAATATAATATTTTCCAATACTAAACCTTTTTAAGAAAGTTTTTCTTGAGTATGCAAAGTTATTAGTATTATCTATTATTATATCAAAACGTGGTTTATTCCATACATTTTTCATAACATCATTAATATTTTTCTCATCTGCAGTATCTCATCTTGACCAGAATACTCTTGGTAGCTTAAGATAGTCATGTTTCTGAGGCTCTCTTTTATCAAACTCGTCTATACAATAAATGTTTGATTTCTGTAAAAATTTTTGCCAGACTGGTATGCTGCTCTCAACTCCAACCTGTAATACGTTTAAAGGCTTTAGTCTTATATCGAATAACTCGCTTTGATAAAATTGAGCATATTTCTGTCGATTCGACTTATACCTTTGAAATAATGTATCAAGCATAAGAAAACTTTTCCAGAGCAGCACCACCGTAAACACAATGGTGATTATCCATTACACTTAATAGTTGATACCATCCGTACTCAGCAGGCCACAATTTCTTTTCTTTATGTAGCTTATGAACTAAGTCACAATCATACATGTCTCTTCTATGGAATATTAAATTATCATTTAACCAATATGACCAGTCACGACTCCAAGTCTGATCAGTTTCAGGAGTGATGTAAACATGTTCTATATCTTTAAATTTATCAAGTTTAATATGTCTACCTCCACGAATTGCAAAACCAATTGCTTGTTTTTCATTATAAGACTGATCTAAGTAAGTATTAAAATTTAAATGTTCAGACACTATAGTATCCCATCGAGTACGAATTATCATATCATATTCTTCAGGTAAGTCAGCAACTTGATATGCATGACCTATAAGCTGCTTTGTGGCATTCATTAATTTACCTTGATTAGCCATACCAGTTTTATTAATAAAATCTTTTTTATATGCATGATACTTAGGATGAGGATTATCGGTTACACACTCACACCATGGGTTATAGTGCATATGAGGTTCAGGATAATAAGTTGACTTAAACTCTTCTGACATACCGTTTTTTGTTTCTTCCCAACTGGAAAAGAACATTGGTATGTTAGGAAAAGCTTTTCTTAGGTGTCTTAAATTTCTTTTAATGTTTCCTCTGGCAACGCCAGATATACAGATCGCAGGTTTCATTATATACTATCCAGTTTATCCCACCATTCACTATTTTTTAAATCATTTAATTCTTCTGGTGTTCCCATTCCTATCATTTCATCTATACGATGTACTCCAACATTTTCTTCTAAATAGTTGTATGTAGGTGCTAAATAAAATTCATTATTTGTTCTGTCATTTGCAGCCATTTGTTTTTCATGTGCTTTAATCCAATGACACTCATCACCAAAATAATAAACGCCAACTGTAGCAATATCGCTTATGATTTCTTTTTCTTTAAGTTGTAATAAATTATCATATTTATCAACCTTACAGTAACTATGTTTTGGTTCGTTATGATTTGGCGTAAACACTGGTATAAGACCACCTGGATATAAATTACTTTCTATTTTTTCATAAAACTCTTTAGGATCCCATCGCATCAACTGATCACAGTTTGCAACTATCATAGGTTCGCCACCTAATACATTTGTAGCTAACCTTACAGTACATGCTGCACCTTCGGTCGTACCCGGTATAATTATAATATGAGCATCAGGGTAAAGTTCCAGAATACGTTTATCAATTTCATATTGATTAACATGGTCTTGTCTAACTATGCACTTCAATTCTGCATTATTGCACCATAAGTTTTCAATAACTCGTGCAAACATAGGTTTGCCTTTTATATCGATTAGTGGTTTAGGTAAAATATATCCATCATCAAAAAAGCGTTGACCGTTTCCGGCCATCGGCAATATCACTTTCATTACTTCACAGCCTCACTCATTTCTTTTACTTTATGGAACAACGTATTATTAGTAGTGCCATCACCTGTGTGCAGCCATCCACCAACTGACGCCATCCAATTTATACCAATTCTCTCTTTAATTTCTCTAGCAAGAACTGGATTCATACCACAACTTAGTGAAGGTATTACATTATATTCATTACATATCTTAATTGCCTCAAGTGTTTCTTCTTCACTCTCGCCTTCAGGATAATAACCACCAAGCATTCCAACATGCATACTATCAATGCCTGCCATACAACCTAGTTTTACGAGTACTGGCCATGATAGCGAGTACTTATTGCTAGGATCTGTAAGTATTCTAATACCTGATCTCTGGTAGTGAGTTGCAAGGTTATATTTTCTAGCAGAAGTATAAGCACCAAGTCCTGACCAGAAGTTAATATGTACACCACCTACGACTGCAGTGTCTGCAACGGTCTTTAAGTTATCAACTAATTCAATAGGATCAGCATTAATACAATATGCATAAAAACCTTTCCATCCAGATATATTCTTAAGGTGCTCTATTATTTCAACTCTTTCTTTAAGAGGTAAGTATGAGTTATCTGCCATGATCTCATCTTCTTTAATAAAGTCAGCTCCACCATAAATCATGTCTTTTACTAAAGATAACAACTGTTCTTTATTTAATCCAGACTTTGGCTTTATGATTGCACCAAATAAAGGCCTATGTTCTGCATCTAGTCTCTTTTTCCATCCAGATAGTCCTAAAACCGGGCCTGTGGGCTTGGTGGGCAGGTCTATGTCTATTACCCTACACCTATCGACACCCAGAATGTCCGTGTGACCACCCATGATGATACACATCAACTGATTTATGTTTGGCCATTCAAAAGCTCTTATTGGAAAGCCAATTTTAACTATATTTCCTTCAATTTCTTTAACTTCAGCAATATATTCCTTTATATTTGATGCATTTTCAATCTCAGACCTAATATTAGGGTTACCAATACTTTGACCAATGGCAATTTCATGTGCAATTTTAGGAATATCAGGACCGTCTACTTCATATGTTACTGTATATTTTTTCATAGTCTTATCTCGAATTGTGTTTCTCCATGCCTAAGCATTTTTGTTAGGTTATGTTTATTTATAAACTCATTGACTGCTTTAGTTACACCAGGCTTTGACCATTTTGCATTAGGCCAACCATAATCGTCACCTAATATAAGACCACCAGTTTTTACAACTTTTAATGCGTTTTCTAAATCTTTTAAGCAGCCCTCATATGAGTGATCTCCATCTATATAAATCCAGTCGAGTTCTGTATTTTTAGTTGGAAAGTATTGATTAAAGAACTTATCAGATGTCATCCTACAGATTTTTACTTCTGTCATTTCTTGAAATCTTTGTTTAATTTCTTCATATACTCTATCATAAAACTTTTGAAAGCCAGCCTCTGCTATCTCACCAGTAATTGGCTGGTATTTTGCGAGATATTCTTGATACGACATTTCAGTATTTTCTTTATAAGGTTCAACTGAATAACAATCTACCATGTATAACTTTTTTAAACCTTTTTTAAGAAATTGAGTTGAAGTGTTTCCCATCCACACGCCAATTTCTGCACCTGTTGTATCTGGTTTTATTACATGCATTATGTTTTTTGAATCTTTATTTGTATGAGTTGCCATCATGATGTTTATACCTTAAAATATTTACTTCCATTATTAATTGCTCTTACTAGGTGATGTGACCTATATGAACCTGGCCTGTCGTATATATGTATATCTTCATATTTCATATACAACTGAGCGACATGCATCATACCTGAGTCGCTGCCTACATGTGCTTTCGCATTGGCCATTGCTAATCCAATATGCGGCAATGAATCTTTTAATAAACCTTTACCCTCACCTCCTACATACAATGCCGGAACATCATATTTACGGTGTATCTCTTCTCTAATATTATGAGGTAGAGTCCTTTGTGAATCTGTTGAATCCCACTGCACTGTAATGAACTCGTCTGGCAGCCATCCATTATTAACGATAGGTTTTAACATCGGTAGTTCTTTTATATACTGTGACATCTCGATACCAACACGAGTCTCGTTAGGATGCATATCAATCGTGTCTGCGTAATGATAAATGTATGCGTCATATCCCTTAGCTTTTAAGTACTTTATCCAATCTACTTCAGATAAGTTTTCCACAGGATGTGGCTCTAAGTATAATGTATCTGATGGAAATAGTGATAATATTTCAATCCATGACTTTTTCTTTTTACCTGATGGCTTACCTCCAGCAATGCTCCACTTATCATCAGTAATGTGTATAGTTACTGGAGAATTATGTGCCTTACTATATTGGTATGCTATCATCGCACTATGAACTCTATCACCTAATCCTGGTGTAGTATATGGTCTGTCACCACTTCTTACGCTCTTAGATCTTAGTGCTATATGTTTCAATGGCTCTTCATTTCTGTAAAATCACTACCAAAGTATGTATCAATACGCTTCTTTGTCTCATGACGTAAGTCATTTAACTGCGTGATAAGCATTGCTATATCACTTTCTTTCTTAGAGTATCTATCTAATTTCTTTCTCTTAATATCTTCAAGGTCCCATAGCTGCAGGTTTATAGTCTTTATAATATTTAAATAGAACTCATATCCTACATCAAGGTTTATTAACCTATGATGATAGTTAGCTATCTCTTTTGATACGTCAAGTCCTTTATATTTTTTAATCTCTAAAATAGATAATCTATCAAGGTAGTCACCTACACTTATTTTCACATCAACTTTCACTGCACAATCTCCATCAATTGTTCAACATTCTCACCTGCATTTGGCAATTTATCTTTAAGAAAGAAGTGAACAAAGTGTGCTTCTTTAATCTTACTATCTGGTATCGCCGTGTATAATGCGTTCCATTTCCAGTCAAGATATAACTGAACCATTTTTTCTTTCTTAACCCAGTAGTTTAATAGCGTTTGGTCAGTGCTCCATTTCCATGCGCCTTTACCATCAACAAAATCTTTAAACTCTGGACGCTGAATAAATTCTTTACCAGTCTGTCCATTTAAGTATTTTAATATATTTCTATCCATTAACATTAAACCCATATTATAGAATAGCGCTCCATTATCATTCCACTCCCAATCAACATCTGTAAGATTAGAGTACTGCATGTGAGTGTAACCTTTTAGTTTTTCTTTATACCACGGGAGGATTGGCGCCAGTCTCTCCACAACTCCGGCAAATTCGGTGGTTCCACCGAAAAGATCCAGTTCATGGAAGATGTTTGGTGCGTTAGGGCGCACCCAGATATCTGCATCAATAACACAAATTTGATCATACTTATTAAAAAGATCAAGTGCATTTTCTTTTTCATATATAGGTAAGAATCCACCATATTTTTCATACGACTCCTTACTACGATTTGTTGCAAATACGTCAGGTTTAATCATCATTTTTGGTATTGTTTGAACTATATAAGAAACAGAGTGTTTAGGATCTTCTTCCTTATTAATTCTATCGGCATATGCTTTAACCGAGGTGGTACAGTGATCATACAACCTCGATTTTTTCCCAGTGTAAACTTGGTAAATCAATCTCTTCATAACAAAATCCTTATTTTATTTTTTCTTTGCTAGTGCTTCCTTGCCATAGAACGCAGCCACGATAGCAGCAACAGATACAAAATATACGGCGGCCATATCACCTAATATTTTTGCAGCTTTATCTAAGCCAAATAACGTGGCAATGATAACAAATGCCGGATATAATAACATACCGCCTAAAGCAAACCATGCCATATTTCTTTGTGCATCTTGTTTCTTATCTTCATTTTCTAACATAACTAATTTTTGTTCCATTTCAAACTCTTCATCAGTAACTACTCCGTCACCGTCTTTATCAAAACTCGCGTACTTGCTTCCTGGTTCCAGTTGTTTTTGCGCAGCCATCAGAATACTCCTTTATCGTCTTCGCTATCTCTTTAGCTTCTGTAAATCCATTACGAAGAGAATTTGACCTATGGCCATTTTTCAAAAACCAATTTATGCTATTTATATCAGATCCATCCGGCATACTATATCCATTAGTGATTTCTTCAAAGTCAGATCTTAGTTTTATAATCTGTGTTAGTGATAAGTCAGTGTCCAAACATTTTACGAGTTCTATATTCATCAATTGTGTCCTTTAATAATTTAGTATAGTTATCCCTGTGCTCAACAAACACCACAGGCTTTTCATGATCAACATCCATAATGATTACTACATTTGGAACTGTCATTCCGGTTCGCTCTTCCCACATAATTGCATATGCTGCACCTTGTGCGAAGTAGTTGCTAATATTTTCTTTCTTCTTTATATATCTTGATGTTTTAAAGTCAATTATTGATGGGACACCATTGAATTGAGCGATACAGTCACATCTACCAGCCACACCTAGGTGATCACTATATAGTGGAACCTCGAGGCCGAATATCGTTCCAACACTCTTATCAAGCACAGGCTGCAGATTTTGCAGGCTCTGTCTGATGTGTGGCAAAAATTCTGACGTATCTTCATTGTTTAAATACTTTTCTACTATACTATGGACTTTAGTTCCACGTCTTGATGCTTTTCCACCGACTATTTCTGCCTGTTCTTCACCAACTCTATTTCGCCAAGCACGTATAGCTTCTTCAGTGAGTATACTTAGAACTGTTGTAATACTAGGATAAGACTTACCATTAGGAGTATCATAAGTTCTCCCTGTGTCTGTAGTTGTAGCATCCAAGTCTTCATAGCCGATATTAATTTTGTCATGACTAAATATTTTTCTTTTCCTTTTCTTCATAATTATACTCAAATATACCTTTAACTTGATCAGTCGTTAAACAATATATTGCTTCAGGTGTGTGCTTAAAGTTATATGATGCACTCGCTGTTGTATATATTCTTTGATGCATTACAGATACGTACTGATGACATTCTTTTATTGTATCAAATTGCGGTTGCTTAAATACGAAAAGAGGCCTATCAAGTGCTGCAGTATTTGCCATAATAAAAGATACTATTATAAAAAATTTCATATCTTCTCCTAAGTTTTAATAGTGTTACCTCTACCAGAATTTTGCTTTATTCTCTGTAGATTATCTTTCCACCCTTGATCAGTTTTAGATAGTAAACTGCCATGCATGGAAACAACACCTGGAAACTTAAGAACTTTTATGCAGTTATGTTTTTTGAGATAATCTTGAAGCTCATCTGAGCTGCATTCAATGTCATATTCATCGCCTTCTTCTAAAGGCTTTACTGTATACTTAGGCACCTTGGTATCCTTTCCACCAGTCAGGGGCTGGCCGTCTCCAATTCCAATTGGCAAATTGTTTTGCCTTATGGTAGTAATTTCGATATGCTTGGACTGCGTCACCTGGGACCATACAATCAGGGTAGTGTGACATTGCTTGGGCAAACTCGGTAAGACCGCCTACAGGAATATTTATAGGAGTTTTTTCTAGAAACTTACCAAGTTTTTCAAATGTTGCATGTTTTTTACCGCGCCTGTATTCAAACTCGTCAGACATTGCTACAAAGTGTTCATAGTGCCACTTATAGTTTGTGTCAGTTTTGCCTGTCCATGTAGTACATGGATGATACTTGTGAACTGCAAGGTAATACATTTCATCACGCTCATCACCAAATGAATAGTACTGTTGCATTGTCTTACCTGACTTTGACCTACGTCTTTCTGGTGTGCCATCAAGCATTCGATGTATAGTACTAAGCATTTGCGCAGACTCGACAATCATCTTAGGTACGTGCCTGTCACATAGCATTTGAGCTGCTTTAACTGGACTTTTGTCCAAAATAAAAATATTCATAATAATCACCTTTTAAATAATATAATTGTATCACGTTTTTCACAGTTTGTAAACAGTTTTTTTATTAATTGATTTGAAACTTATCCTCTTGTACTTTTAATAACTTGATTTTCTTTCTAACAAAATTACGTTTTTTAACGATCTTTTCCATTCGATTAACTCTTCCTCTTTTTTTAAGTTTTAATGCGTGAAGTTCTAAATCTCTTTCAAGTTGTTGTAGTACCATCTCTTTACCTTTCGTTAGGTTGCAGAGTTAGTCCTGTAGTAGTTTAGGAAAGGCCTCCTCTACAACTGGTTTGGAAATTCCGGGGATTTTCTTCTTATTAATCATATTAACAACGAGCTTAGCATCTTCTGGATGCACGCCTTCAAGTATTCCTATGAATATTTGTTCTTTCTTATATTTCGGCAATTTATCACCTGGACCACCTTGAACAAAAAACTTAAACTGTTTATTTTGTTTTACTAAGTTAGTAGGGTGATTATGAGCTGCTGCTGCAGTATATGGAGGCTCACCTTCTGGTAAGTTCCACTTAACTGTAGAATCCATTGAACCTCTTATAATATCTTTTAAAGCCCATGTCTCATTTTCTTTTAAGACACGAACTTTATCACTACGATTTCTTTGCTTTGCCATTTCTTCAAGGACTTCGAAAACATATTGTTTCATTAAATAAACTCCTGTACACTTTCAATCAAATTATTACAACGCTTGGCTACTAAGTAAGGAAATACCTTACCTTTCTTCAACCAATGATCTTGTTCATTATAACTATTTATAATTTGTTTTTTAAGATCAGATGGTGTTTCACTTAAGTCGATTAATTTTTTATTACGACAGTAATTCCTATACCATGATGCAGCATATAATAACTCACCTTCATTAACATCTTCGATAATAGCATCAACCTTTTTCTTTGACATAGGTGTTTGCCTAAAGCCTTCGACAAATACATTATCATCAGATAGTATGTTAGGTACACCGTCACCTTTATCACCGCGTATGATATGATTTTCTAAGAACACTCTTGCGTTTGGCTCAATCATTTCTTCTTTCTTTAAAGGAGAGAATTGTTTTACGTTAGAGTATTTTTGTAACTGTAAGAAGTCACGGTCAGAAGATACGATCATAATTTTTTCTGGATTAAACTCGACTTTAGATTTCATTCTTACCAATGTACCTATGACGTCATCAGCTTCACAACCATCAATCTTTATGACCTTATATGGCATGTTTTCAAGTATTTCTTCTCTTACTAAGTTTAAGATCCTAAAGGCTTCATTCCAATCAAAGGAAGACTCTTCCCTATGTTTTTTACGGTTAGCTTTATATTGAGGAAATGCTTTTCTACGCCAGTTATTTGCAGCGTCCACAGCAAGAACCATGTCACCATATTCTTCTTTATATCTTGTACGATACATACGTAAGGAGTTAAGAATCATATGACGAATCATGTCTTCGTCATTTGTCTTATTAATAATAATACTGGCAAGTGCTATACCGCTGTAATCAACTATAATCATATTGCATATCTCCTATAAACATATACATCCCATAAGGTAGCATTCTTTATGCCTCCTTTAGGATCACCAAAGTAAGTAAACCCGTTGACAGGTTTCCTACCTTTTTTCTCCACTCTAAATTTTCGCTTAGATGAGTTGCATGAACGTACAACCGATTTAACCATTTCATATTCCAGCATATCTTGTGGATTTTGTGGATCAAACCTGCCAATCCATGAGGTTGACCTGTTGTGTTTGCCAATATGTATTCCCATAATATAATCTCCGCTTTTTTAATTTTATAGATCTATTATACTACAGTTTTTAAGCTTTGTAAACAGTTTTTTTCACTTTTTTTCATTTAATTTGCGAAGTTTCCATAGCATCCAGTCATAATATCTTTCTGGTTCTGGATCATCATCCTGTTCAGGTAGTTCTATAAATCTTCCTGTTCCAGTCATGTCTTCTGTATACTTATTGCTCATCGATAAACTCCTTAGCCATTGGAAATATTTTTGATATTGCTTCAGCACATGCTATAGCAACTTCACTGCATTCTTTTTGTGTACCATTACCTGAACGTAATTCAATAAAGTGAATCCAACTTCTAATAGTTCCATTCATGTATAATCTAGAAGTTGTTAATCCTTCAGGTAACACTGCCCTTGCTACCTCTTTTGCGATTCCTTTTTTAATTGCCGCAGCATAGACCTGTTTGCACATCCAGATAACTCGCTTTTGTTCTCTTTCCCAATCGAGTTGGAAAGTTTCATCATCAACTTCGATACTACTTTGTCTATTCTTATCATCTTGCATTCTCGCTTCTCGTGTAACAAACTCTAACTCCTCTACTGGATTGGCATACCTTTGACTAAACTCTTGAAAACTAAAACTTCGATGTCTTAGTATTTGCCTGGCAATATCTCTGGTAGTATTAATTTCAATACATGCACTTACCATTTCAAATGGTGACCAGTGCTTGTGTTTAGCAAGATATCGTAATAATTTTTCTGCTGTTTTAGTATTGCTCTGATTAGACGGATTTGAAACTCTTGCACAATATGATATAAGATCTTGACAATCTTTAGGCATGTCAAAATCATCACCATAAGTTATAAATTCTGATGGCTTACTATAAGATATTAATTTTGCTATCAACTCTTTTCTCCTAATAAGTTCCAGTCATCTCCATAGCCAATAATACATATGCTATCATATGAAGGATGAAACTCTAATATGCTAAATGTTTTTGTTTTTAAGTTTACAAATATTTGTAATGGCACATGTGCTGGTATGTCTGATAGTCCATCTTGATCACGAACTTTTGTACTCTGGACAGCGGTAATGAAAGGAATCTCACCCTTAGCTTTTACTGCTTCAAGTGCTATTTCTTTATGCTCGCACATTACAGGTTTATCATTCCACTCTCCTGCTGAGCTATCGTATGGCCATAATATAAATGTTACTATTAACAACCAAAAGGCTGCAAATAAGTATGCTAAAATTTTTATCATAGTTTGAAATCCTTAAATCTTTGACCAGTTGGAGTCTTATCAAACACTGGCGTATCATCTGTTAAAGTTTGCTGAGTTTCTTCCACATCATATAATCTCATTTTGCTACGATCAACACCGATTACAAATCTTTTATGCTGTGTAGGATCATTATACCTGTTCTTTAATTGCTTAACCATAAACTGACCTTGTTGTTCAAGTTCTTCGGTAGATATTAATGCAAACATTAGGTCCGCTGTTGCGGGTAATCCAAAAGACTCACTTGTATCTTCCAACCCAACATCCGAGTTAGAATAACCTGAACGAGTCGTTTGCGTTGCAGAAAAGATCGGCACGTTAAACTCGACCGCAAGGCCACGTAATTCTTCAGCAATTGCTTTAATGTAAGAGTATGAATTAATTGCACCGCCCATTCCTTTCATTCTAGAACTTGCACATATATTTAAATAATCAATAAAGATTAAGTCTGGTTCAAATTGTCTTTTCAATTTAAGTTCATTAAGTAGTGCTCTAAAATGACCAGAATGTGCAGAGCCAGTTGGATATTCTTTTATAATAAGTTTACCAGTTGTCTTACGTGCTATGTCAGAAACCTTAGTAGTAAACATGTCTTTTGATAACTTATCAAGCTGATCAATAGGAACATTAAGTAAGTTGGCATCAATACGCTCAGCTATACGTTCCTCAGCCATCTCCATAGTAATATATAAGACATTATGACCTTGCACTAGAGACGATGCTGCCACATGACACATAAACAGAGACTTACCGACACCTGTGCCAGCGAGAGCAATGTTGAGTGTCTTACGTGGAACTCCACCTTTAGTGATTGTATTAAAGTATTCCAAATCAAATGGTAGCCTATCTTCTTCTGTATGATAAAAGTCATATCTTTCTTCAACATTTTCTGTATAGTCATGACCAACCTTTAAGTCAAATCCAACACCAAGAGCCTTACTTAATAAGTCAGGTAATGCACCCTTTGTTAGCTCTTCGTGTTTTCCATCAATTATTGATATTGATTCCATGATTGCATTATATATTGCTCTGTCCTGACACCACTTTTCAGTTGTATCAAGAAGCCACTGATTATCTACTTTATCATTAGTAAATAACTGTGGAACTATGTCCATCGCCAAGTTATACTGCTCATCACTTAACTTTTCTGACTGATCGAGTTCAATCTTAAATGACTCAGCATTTGGCAACTTATTATACTTAGCAACAAACTTACCTGCCTCACGAAATAATATCCTATATATGCCAGCAAAGTAGTCAGGTTTTATAAATGGTAAAACCTTGCGCATATATTCTTCATCTGTAAGAAGATTTCGTAATATGGTTTGTTCTAAATTAGTAGGCATATGCAGCTTTTCTCAATTCTTCATCAATTTCTTTTTTTAACTCATCGACTCTTGATTCCAAGTAACTAATCGATGTATGTATGTGACCAGTATCATGTGGCTGTAGCTTACCTTTTGCAATTGCAATCTCATCCATTAATAATACTAATCTCTCTGTCTTAGTTATTTCTTTCATCTTTTACCTCTTTCGTTATAACACTTCCTTCTTCAATACCACGAGCCATAATTTTCTCAAGCATAAATCCAGCAAAGTCTTGCAGTTTAGTGTCTGTTATCTTTAACTCTGTATCGGGAGTATACACAATACTGAAGTCAAAAGACATGTTTTTAGGAATTTCATTAAACTTTACGGTGCCATATTTGAGAACCGTTTCGGTGAACGGTCCTTTTAATATTCTCACGTTCCAAGCTTGCTCATCGGCTCTATCTGGAATAATTTGATAGTGCTTTCCTTCTTCCATTAGTTCTCATCCAGTTTAGCAAGACTGACTTGATTATTTAATATCGAATACTTATTTGATAAGTACTGCTTAAAGTCAGTTTCTTCTAGTATTGGTTTCCAAAACTCTTCATTTAAGGTGTCTTTTTCTCGAACTTTTGGTTCCACCAATTCTCCAGTAGATTTATCAATCCGTACGTACCAACCAGCACTGGGCTTAGCAACATAATTACCAGACATAGCAACGTCAAGCAAACCAGACCAATGCTGCACACCACCGTCCCAGCTAACAGAAATAGGAATTTTAGACTTTTCTTTAACATATCTTGATTTCTCCACATTGATTACAAAGTGATAGCCTTTAATTTCAGTACCTTGCTTATCTTGTTGACGACCAAGAATCCAAATATTATCGGCACTATAGTATATACCAGTACCACCAGATACAACATCTTTTGGAAATAATCCAATTTCTTTGTAGGTGTGATTTACAGCAAGTAAAGGTATATCTTTCATATTTAGGTATGGTGTCACCATTCTAAATAAACCTTTAAGTGCCTTTGCTCTTGACATATCAGCAACTGACTTCTCATTAATTGCATCATCCAATTCTTTCTTAGAAGCTAAGTTACCAACTGAATCAATAACTATTACGACCTTATCACCACGTTCTAATCCTTCAAGCTGGCTTATCATATCAAACTTAAGTTCTTCCACGTTGGTGATTGGAGTATGTAATACTCTATCAGTATCAATACCAAAGTTTTCAAAGTAAGCCTGAGGAGAACCGAACTCTGAATCATAAAATAATAATACTGCATCTTTATATTTCTTTACGTATGCACTTGCCATTATAAGAGCAAATGATGTCTTAAAGTGTTTAGATGGACCAGCTAACACTGTAAGTCCAGGTGCTAAACCACCATCCATTGAGCCTGATAAGGCTACGTTTATCATAGGTACATCTGTTGGCACCATATCTTTATCATTAAAGAATTTTGAATCCGATAATATTGATGTATAATCAACTTTCGTATTCTTTTTCAATTTGTCCATTATTGACATTCATATCTCCTAGTGTGGAATTGTTTTCTTTGTAATATAATCAACTACGTTTATCTTAGGTTTCCAACCTAATCCTTTCATCAATGTTATATCTGCTACATTGCTGTTCGCTTCACATGCATCTCCTTTAACTAATGGTAAGTTATCATATCCTCCTAATATCGCTAAGTCTTCAATCGTATTGCCTACACCTGTTCCTATGTCGTAGGCAGGATCAAGCGTGTCAATCTTTTTAGACATAATTAAACATATAGCATCAATCACATCATCAACGTGAATAAAATCTCTCACATGTGATGTTACATATTCAAGATTTTGATTAAGCAGTCTTGGAATGAACATTGACTCACGCCCATTTTCACCATAAACAGTAGTGAATCTTAAAGCAACTTGTTTTTCAAAAGCAGTTTGCTCGTTTACTTTCTTTGTAGTACCATAAGGTGATAACCACCAGTTATGTATACATGAAGATGATGCATATAATAATGGTATGTTGTTATAGTGACATATCTTTTGTATTCTTGAAGTATTATCAACGTTATTTTTCCACCACTTCTGTGGCTCTTCGATACTCTTTCTTACGTTTGCATAAGCTGCAAGGTGCACAACATAACTTACTCCATTAGGATCAAAGTCTTTAACACACCTAGGAGGGTCTTGTCTTAAGTCCCATTCAGTAACATCCATACCATCATCTATTAGTCTTTTCATTAAGTGGCTACCAATAAAACCACGTGAACCTGTAAGGGCTATATTTTTTTTCATACTATTGCTCCAATAATAGTGTTATTATACCATAAATTGATCTAATTGTAAAGGCTTTTTTTCATAAAAATTTTCTTGTGACTTGTTATTTTGTACTAAGAAATCAGTATCAACCATTTGGTTATCTAAGAAACCACTGACATACTTAAGTATATTATCTGCCATGTCGCTAGCAGTCGTCACCGGAACATTCTGGCATATATGATTTAAGTTCTTTCTTCCACCTTGTAGGATAAAGTCATCAGGCAATCCCATTATAGTTAAACACTCTCTTATAGTCAGATGCCTATCGATATCAGGATGAGTTAACTCAAATGGCAAGTGGCCAACAAAAGCTCCAATAAAGTCTTTAGGTATAGTAACTAGTCTTCTCATTACATTATTGCCAGCCTCGAGCTTATTATGAATCATCATAGCCTTTGCTGCTTCTTTTTCAAAGTTATTCTTCATTAGCCACTTGGAAACTTCAGAATACTTTATGTTATGATTTTCAATGTAATCCATAGGATTAACTGTCTTAGTCAATGAGTTTTGAAATTCATTATGCGATATGCCACCACACATTTCTTTTAGTACATACTGATAAAACGGGTTATCAGATGGAGTTTTTGTGTTGGTGAGAGCAGACATAGGATCACTTGGTAGATTTTGAGCAGACCTTATTGTATCTTCAATCTTCCTATGTTTTCTATTATAGTAGTTAAGTCTTGGCACTTTATCACCTTTCCAAAAGAAATAAAATGATCGATCACGAACTTGACTTAGTCCATGAAGGATAGACTTTGTTTTATAAAGCGAGAAAGTGTAACCATACTTTTTTCCAATCTGTCTGAGATTCTCAACGACAGGCTCTCCCATCTTTGAAGCGAGTCTTGGTGCGTTCTCACCCCAGAATACTCGAGGTTTGACAGTACCCAGGACGTAATTAGCAGAGGTAGACATCCAATCGTTAGCAGAAGCATCAGAAGATGCTGAAGTATTGAGACTAGACAGGCCAGCACAAGGGCAAACAGTATTGACAACATCGACGCTGCGTATATTATGGTTCCCACCGTCGTCCAAAACATGGTACGGTACTTCATTCTTATAGTATTCAACCAAGTGGTTATCATTAGGTGTAAATGCTGCATAACTTAAAATATACTCCGGTTTCTTTTGAAAGACATTTTGCATAGCTATGGTTTCTCCACCAATGAGTGGAACTATGCTGGCATATGTATGTTCCATTATTGTAAATCCTCAACTCGCCATCCTTTATCTACTATGACGTTTACTGCCTTTGCTCTTGGAAGACAGTTACTACTTAGTACATCGTTTACTACAACTCTACATCCCTGTGATACTCCAAGTATTAACTGATCATAAGGTATTAAATTATCATCAAGTAGTTGTTCGGTAAACAATCTTGCACCTTCTTTTCTGGCAGATACTAAAATAATTTTATCACCTCTTGAATCAAGCTCATCAAGTGCTTCTTTAATTCCTGGTAACAACTCAGCTGAGTTCTTTAAGTTAGAGTATCTGTGTGCGTGTTTAAATATTGTTCCATCTAAATCGATAAAGTATGTATTTGGTTTTTTTGTATAGTACTCAGATATCATACCCTTGAATAAGGCAAGATCTTCAGGTGTGCCAGTTGACCAGTATTTTCCTACGCTATCATAAGTTTCTGATATATGCGATATGCCTATGTTATGGCCTTCTTCAATAAGATAGTTATATGTCTCTGAAATATAAGTTTCATTCTTCTTATTAAAGTTTCTTAGCGACTTGGTACCTGACGTTACAAATGACTGAGCTTTTTTCCAGTAGTGCACACCGACGAGAGCCTCGCCTTCAATAGCGCCTTTAGGTTTTTCAACCATCTTAACTACCTTATTATTTATAAGCTTGGCAAATGAGTTCTTAAGATTTTCAGAGTCATATGTAAGAACACATCCATCATAACTTCTACTGTTTGCAAGAAATGTAGCTGAATCCCAGTCAAGATACTGATCACAGTTTGTAATAATGAGCTCACCGTTGTACTTATCATACATTCCAAATAATGCAGTTTCAGCTGCGCCAGTAGTTACGTGATCAATAATTTCAATTTTATAAGTTGACTCTGAGCTATCAAAATACTGATCAAGTTCTATTTTTAAGTCAGACATATATGTGCCACCTAAGTCCCTACACACAAAGATGTATTCACCTACAATGTCCAATGACTCAACTGCGTATCTTATTAAACTCTTATTGTTAACCTTTATTAGTGGCTTATGTGTTAGGTAACCAGCATTAGTAAATCTTGAACCTAATCCTGCCATTGGTATAATCACTCTCATTTATACTTATCCTTATATTTTATTGCATAATCTGTACATATTCCCATAGCACCCTTAGGAACTATGTCACCATATCTTTCTGGTAGTATTATATATGAGCCAGGAAAACCTTTGCCAGGAAGTGCCCATAGCTCACCCTTTGATGTCATTACGACATCTTCATCTGTATGATAAAACACTCGTTTTCCAAGGTTATTTAAGTATACTAGAGCCTCAACATCTTTAGAATGAAACCATACTCGTTTATCACTAAGTAGCCATTCAGGACAATCATACATTGCGTGGTCGTGTCCAATAATAAGCTTATTATTAATTAACCTAACATCAACTTCAACATCAAATCCATAAGACAATGCCTCATCAAGAGTGTCAGGATGATTTTCAATTTCAGGATCTGGACCTACCATCAGACCTCTATGAGCTATAATCTTCATCTTTCCACCACGTACTTATCACCCATAATGCTTGGTGTCTTTATACAAACAATTGAACAGTCATCAACAAAGTTTGCGTCAACTACAAAGTCAGGATATATTACGAATAAGTCACCTTTCTTATATGTAACACCATCAATTTCAACAGCACCGTCGGTGACATAGTTATACTCGGTTGCAACTTTATGATAATGCTTATCCCATATCTCACCTTTAGGATGAGTTCTTACTGATATTTCAAAGTCTTTTGTCTTAAATAACGTAGGTTCAAAGTCACCTATGAACCAACCTTTAGTAAAGTCTTTTATATCAAACTTTTCAATAGTGCCACGCTTATCCATTTAATACCTCCTCAGCATTTTTCATAATAATATCATTCATATACTTACCACTTTTCTTATCAGGTGTTATCATATCTTTTAGTTGTTTATGTAATCTATTATACAACATTTCATCGCTGTTGTAAAGGTTTATTTTTTCTAATAAGTCGTTTGAATCTTTCACTCTAAGCTCTTCCGGAAATCCAATATTTTTTTGTACATCATATTCAGGATGCATAAATGGTATAATGCCATGCTTAATCATTTCCCAGAATTTACCAGTTGCCCAGCCTGGTGCAATAGGTATACAAAAAGTATACTTAGTTCTTGGAAATTGCCATGATAGCTCAGACATTGCAACTTGCTCAATCCTAGGATCTTTTAAAGCTTTGTCATTCCATACTCCATAAACCTGTACATCATTAACACTATCAAGTATAAAGTTTTTTAAGTCATTATATCTTGATGGCTTACCTTCATTTAACCACAATACCATATTAATATCGCGCTCGTATTCTGGTTCATCAAAGAAATTGTCAAGAGCAGCAGGTTCTTCCTCTTCAACAACATATAATGTTTCAATACCTGAATACACTGCAGGTACCTTATCAACAATCATCTCATTAGATTCATAAGAAACTCTGTGCTCAACTTCGACGGTCTCATTGATCAGTTGCAGTATTCTTTTTGGTGGTATTAAGATATCTTTAGTTGGCTTAGGATAACATCTTGGATCGAGTGACAGCACCATATAAGGAATTTTCGTCTCATTAATAAAATGATGTATTGGACCGGCATACTTCGCTGCCGCCATCAGCGTCTTAATATGCTTACCATCCTTTAAGGTCTTACCTTGTACTGCATATTCAAGTACACCACCTGCAATAAAGATACCTATGTCAAACTTGTCTTCTGTCTTTATAACATGTTCAATGTATCTCCATGACTCAGTTACCTCATCTTTATCGTCTTGGTTATCAAACCAGTCTTTAAACTTAGCCCATACATCAACCACGTTACCATGAGGATCAACTTTTTTTCTTATCTCTGGCTTTAACCTTGAGAAGTTTGACCTGCCTATAAGGTAGAACGTATCTTGTGGATTAAACTTAATAAGAGTTTGAAATATTATTCTTGCGTCAATTGACCCTGCGGTCATAGCCTTCTTCCCAGTACCTTTTTCTTCTGGTCCAAACTTTATTGACTTACCTATTTTACCTATTGCTATTCTCATAATACTCCTTACACTCACTTAAAACTTTTTCTACATATGCTTTATCATTTAATTTACGGTTAAGGCCTGAAGGGTGTGGCAACTTAAAGTGATCAATATTAATCTTTGCTAATGCTTCAGACGCAACGTTACCTAATGCGATAACTTTATTATAACCTTTACTAATAGTATATAGCCTGTCATAATCTATGTCTTTTTTAGTAAACTGTCCAGGGTGAGGATAGGTGTTAGAAAATGAAAAAAAATTAACACCTATCCAATCCATCCACTCGTACATTTTACCGATGGTACTACCACCTCGTACGCCGTCATCTTTTTTTCTGAAATCCTGTCCTGGTCCAGGGTTTTGCGCAATAACTAAAAGTTTAACCAATCCCATCTTATACCTACTTCTCCAAACATTGACTGTGAGGCAGTTGTTGATACCTGCCAATTTTCTGGTACAGTTTGATATGGTGTTACTATTCTTTTAATGCCGGCTTGGATTAATCCCTTAGCACATTCACTGCAAACAGGTAATCCATAGACATAAACTGTGGAATCCTTTAATGATACACCATTTTCTGCAGCATTATAGATAACATTCATTTCAGCATGAACCATAAATTTATATTTTTCAGTACGATTATCAAGCCTAGTGGTAGTGTCATCAATACCACGTGGAAAACCATTATAACCTTGAGCAATAACAGTTCTGTTTCTTACAGCAATAGATCCAACTTGTGTTGACGGATCTTTTGACCAGGTTGAAACAAACTTAGCCATCTGCATAAATCTTTTATCCCACTTACTTGACAAGATCAAAGTGCCTTTCATAAACATGCAAGTTTTGTACCTGCCACATAATATCACCACATGTAATTGGTTCTATAGACTCATTCTTGCATTGATTGTAATCTTCAACTAATACTTCTAGAACATAAAGCTGCCAAGCATAATCATTTTTGTATCCGAACACGACATCGTTTGAACGCATTTGTACGACGCAGTGTAATTTATCATCACGTATGTAATAAGTAACGGCATTAGTACATATGAAATCACTCTTACCATTTTCATTGTATTCCTCCCATATGCTTGGACGATTGTATATCATTGAAGCTCTACGGCCGTCAGGATTTATTAAGAGCTCATCAAGAACTCTACCGTATTGATTGTAATACTTATCAGAGTAGATTATTTGACCGTAGTTTGAGTTAACTTCACCCCAGTCATTTGCGGCCAGCTTCCATGCAGCAGGTACTTTACCTGAAATTGCATTAACATTAGCAACCTGACTCCTATACCAATTTAATTCTCTGTCAATGTAATCTTGATTAGGCTCACCAAATATTGAAGGTTCATCTGCCAAAAATGATGCACCAATCCACTCAATAGTTTTTTGTCCAGTTTTATCGATAGTAAATACTTTATTAAGAAGCTTTGACTTAAATAGATTTCTTACATTTTCAATCTTATTAATCATCTTGACCTTCCATCTTTCCACGCATATATGATACTGCAAAAGAGCAGTAATTAATCATATCTTTATAAGTATCTTCGAGTGATTCAAACTTTGGATCACCTTCAGCTTCAAGTAAAGACTGTGCACGTAATAGTTTTTGGTGTATCATATCATGAATAGTATCAACACCTCTACGATAGTGCATAGCCTGCTTTATATTTGAGTTAGGATTTTGATAATCTTGTGACTTTCTTAATTGTAACTCAATACATTCATTAAGAACGTTTACTGATTCTTTAGACTTTGACAATTTCATCTCCATATATAAAGTGCCTATTATCCAGATCAATGATGCAATGATCAATTAGCTTTTCATGCATTTTATCGACATTAATTCCACACTTGGAGCTATGTCTTGGTTCAGGCATGATCTCAATCTTCTTGATTTTATTGAAACCATATTTTGTTTCAACCGTGTCACCTACGTAAAATATATTATCAAACTTAACCATTATATCTCCTTTGTTTCAATTTTAAGTATTTCATTTAGATTTAAAGCTAGACACTTAAAAGTATCAAACGCGTTATCAACTGAGTTTTTTTCACTGTAACCACGTTCTACTACTGAAAGCGTAACTGATTTAGTAGCATTATCTTGAGTGTATACACAAGTTTGATATTCCATTATTGAACTCCCTGTTCTTTAGCTGCATTTAAAATTATTGGTGTAAGTATTTCTTCAACCATGTCTTCCCAGTTAGACCATGTAGTTGACATAGCATGATGGGTTTGTGACATAGTAGGTGCAAAACCATATACACTGTTGAAAAGACCTCTTCTATTACAAAGACCATTATTGAAAAGATCATAGGCTGCATTTTGTGCTCTTCTAAACTTTTCAAGGTGCTTGTTTGAAGACATTGGCTTTTCACATCTACCTTCGAATGGTAATAAATCATTTAACTTATCAGCTAAATGTTTGAAACCTGAGTTAACTCCCCAGTTGTTAGTAAATAATTCTGATTGATAACCTTTATACATATTTTTAAACTCCGCTTTTTTCATTTTATAGATCTATTATACTCTATTTCTCGTCATTTGTAAACAGTTTTTTTCACTTTTTTTGATTTTTGTTATTAACATGTTAATTAATTTTAAAACTTTTAGGTACCACATATTCCAAAAATAATTCAGTATTATTTTTTTGTCTACCTGAATATTCTGCATCCCAATAAAATTCACCTTTGGAACCACTTGATAGTATGTTTGCTCTTTTAAAGAAAACCTTTGTAGGAATTATTGAAGTTAAGTTTCTAAGACCATCTATTATTGCAATAAAATCACACTTGCCATCTTTTGATGATAAGTTAGCAATTCTAAGAGTTTTATTTCTAAGCATGCTATTAGTAAATTTTATTTCGTGTTTATAATTTTCTTTACAAATTGCATCATATCCAATTGCATTTATTGCTTTACCTTTCACATATTCTGCATATAATTCTTCAACTGTATCTGAAACTAATTTATTTGATTTTTCACGAAGGCCTGCAATAACAGTACCAAAGTTTTTAACTATTCTTTTTTCAATTATTTGCTCACTAAAATTCATAATATGTTTCCTCTTTTTTCATTTTAATAGATATATTATACCATAAAAAAAGTACTTTGTAAACAGTTTTGTTGTTAACATGTTAAATATTTTTGTAAACGTATTCAAGAGCACGATTGGCTTCTTTTTCCATCGGACGATTCTTATACCAATTACCAGTTTCTGTATCAAGTTCACGACATAACAGAGTAATTTCATCTGGTGTAATTGGATATTTGTTTTTTAC
>VMHT01025456.1_pt1 | contig 32349 bp, 54 predicted proteins | sample 4693611 | NCBI WGS metagenome assembly VMHT01 (sample SAMN12280063, study PRJNA550983) | marine metagenome | isolation source: seawater sampled from same location over 5 years 0.02-0.2 micron viral filtrate | place: USA: collected off the coast of southern California halfway between the port... ...
GGGCAACTATCGAGGCAAGTGAATTTGTAGAAGGTGCAGAAGTTCATTTATTAACAGATGATGGAAAAGTGCCTCTGCCAGTTGGCGAATACGAATTAGAGGACGGCAAAATTCTAGTAATAGGTGAAGTTGGTAAAATTGGTAAAATTCACATGGAAACAATTCCAGAAGCAGAAGAAGAAGGATACAAAGATGGTATTGCTGATGCTAAGGAAGATATTAAAGAAGATGTGAAAGACACTAATTTAGAGAAAGCACCGAAAGAAATGGAAGATCACGAAGAAGACAAAAAAGAGAATATGGAATATGTCTCTAAAGAAGAGTTTGAGTCAAGAATTGATGAGATCAAAGAAATGGTTTCTAAAGTTGAGGCAAAACTTAATGAGGGTAAAGAAGAAGATGGAGCATTTGTAGTTAAAGAAGAATTACAAGAGGCAAAGTTATTTAAGCATAACCCTAATTCTAATACTAAACAAAGAAAGTTTAAGTTAGGAGAAAACCGCAAAGCAAATTCCACTATGGATAAAATAATGGAAAGAATTTCTAATATTAATAATTAAAATAAAATGAGTTTAAAAAAATATAATTTTGCACAACCTCAACCAACCTTTAATCCAGCATCTAGTTATGCAGGAGAATGGGCAGGAGAATATATAGCAGCAGCATTATTCGCAGGGGTTACACTTGATAATGGCGGAATAACAGTAAAACCAAATATTAAGTATAAACAAACAATTAGTACTTTTACTAATGTAGATTCAATTAGAGGAGCAACGTGTGAGTTTACAGATACTGCAGATATCACACTAGGAGAGAGAGTTCTTGAGCCACTACCTTTCCAACAAAATATGCTTTTATGTAAGAAACAATTCCAAGATGATTGGGGTGCAGTTTCTATGGGTTACTCAGCATTTGACAATTTACCTCCTAAATTTTCTGATTTCTTAATTGCTCATGCTTCAGCAGATGTAGCACAATTTATAGAAGAAAAAATTTGGAATGGTGGTATTGGTGCTGACTCATTTGAAGGATTAGTTCCTCAGTTACAAGCAGGTGGTTCTGGAGCAGTTGCAGTTGCAAAAACCGCAGCAATAGATTCAGCGAATGTAATTGAAAACCTTGGTAACTTAGTTGATGCTATTCCTACTGCAGTATATGGTAAAGAAGATTTACACTTATACTTATCACAAAATATTGCTAGAGCATATGTTAGAGCACTAGGTGGTTTTGCAGCAGGTGTTGGTAGTAATGGTTACAAAGGAGAGGGTACTATGTGGTTTAACAATGGTTCTTTATCTTTTGATGGAGTTAAAATCTTTGTTACTAATGGGTTACCAGCCGATACAGCAGTAGCAGCACAGAAAAGTAATTTATATTTTGGTACTGGTTTACTTAATGATACTAACGTAGTTAAAGTAATCGACATGGCGGATATTGACGGAAGTCAGCAAGTTCGTGTAGTGATGAGATTTACTGCAGGTGTAACTTATGGAATTGGTTCTGATATAGCGGTACTTTCGTAAGTATATTGTATAACATAGAAAAGGGTAGGTTGGAAAAGTCTTGCCTACCTTTTTTTTTTAAAAATAATTAGATATGGCATGTTTATTAACAGAGGGTAGAACAGAACCTTGTAAGGATTCGGTAGGTGGCTTGACAAAAGTTTACTTTGCTGATTTCGGTACACTAGGAGATGCTACCTATGTAAACCCAGGGACAAGTGCACAAATTAGCACATTTGCTTCTGGAACAGTTTACCAGTATGATCTAAAAGGAAATTCAAGTTTTGACCAAACTATTACTAGTTCAAGAGAAAATGGAACAACTTTTTATGATCAATTATTAAATCTAACTTTTCATAAGTTGGATTATGAAACTAATGACCAGATTGCTTTGTTAGCAGTTGCTAGACCTCATTGCATTGTAGAAGATAATAATGGTAACTTATTTGTTGCCGGATTAGAATTTGGAATGGATTGTAATGGTGGTACTGTTGTAACTGGTGGAGCAATGGGAGATTTAAGTGGTTATACCCTTACTATGCAAGGCATGGAAAAGAAACCAGCAAACTTTTTATCTAACGACATTGATAATATTGGAGTTACGGTATCAACCGACCAAATTAATCCATAAGTACATTAGTATATATATTAAAGAAAGCATCTTAACGGGTGCTTTTTTTTTTGGAACACTTACAAGTTAGATTTATTATAAGTTATATAAGTATGAAGATAATTACTCCAACTGGTAGTCAAACTATAAATGTAATATTTAGACCTACTGCACAATTTACAGATGTTACTCTGCAGATTAGAAGTAGAAGTACAAATAAAGTAAAAACATATAGTAATATTTTACCTATATCAAATAATAACTATTACAATGTAGATATAACTCAAGTAATGAAAGATGATTTAGTACAGAATAATTATTATGATCTTACTATATTTACTGGAACGACACTTTTGGTTAGAGAAACTTTATTCGTTACTGATCAGACACAAAATCAAGTAAATAATGAAGTTTATAATCCAAACAAAGATAAATATAAACCAGTAGAAAGTACAAATGAATATATAATACTATGAGTGTAATAAAATTAGTGAATTTAGCGACTTATACTAGTCCACAAATTGAAGTGACTGAAAAAGAGGACTATGTTACCTATGGGCCTAAAAATTCTTATTTCCAATATCTAATAGATAGATATACCGGAAGTCCTACCAATAACGCGATTATAAATGGTGTAAGTCAAATGGTTTATGGAGAAGGACTAAAGGCAACAGATTCAGAAGAAAAGCCGTTAGAATGGGCAGAAACTCAATTATTAATGACCGATGAATGTGTTAGAAAATTAGTTTATGATTTAAAATTAATGGGGCAATGTGCTATCCAAGTTGCATATAATAAAGATAGATCAAGAATAGCAAAGGTTGGACACATTCCAGTAGAAACTTTAGCAATGGAAGTTGCCGATACAGAAGATGGAGAAATAAAAGGTTTCTATTATTGTTCAGATTGGGAAAAAATTAAACCAAATCAAGATTTAAAAAGAATACCAGCATTTGGCACAAGTAGAGAACCTATAGAAATACTTTATGTTAGACCTTATGTTGCTGGACATTATTACTATTCACCAGTAGATTACCAAGGGGGTTTACAATATGCCGAATTAGAAGAAGAAATTAGCAACTACCACTTAAATAATATCATGAACGGTTTAGCACCAAGCATGTTGATCAATTTCAATAACGGGGTTCCGAATGAAGAAGAAAGGGAAAATATTGAAAATGCAGTAAGACAAAAATTTAGTGGTAGTAGTAATGCCGGAAAGTTTATTCTATCTTTTAATGAAAACACAGAAAGCAGTAGTAGTATAGAGCCAGTACAATTATCTGATGCTCACAACCAATACCAATTCTTGTCTGATGAGAGCATGAAAAAGATAATGGTTGCACACCGAGTAGTTAGTCCTATGTTACTTGGAATTAAAGACAATACTGGTTTAGGAAATAATGCAGAAGAATTAAAAACTGCTTCCACCCTTATGGATAATATTGTTATTAGGCCAATACAGAACCTTTTGCTTATCGCATTTGATGAAATATTGAAATATAATAGTATTACACTAGATTTATATTTTAAGACCTTACAACCCCTAGAATTTGCTGATTTAGAAAATGCTCAAAGTGGAGAACAAATTGAAAAAGAAACTGGAGAAAAAGATGAGGGAGGAGATACAGTTAATGATGTTGAATTAAAGCAATGCAATGTAGAGTTAAGTGATGAAGACAAAGACTTGATTTCTACTACTTTAAATTCAGTAGGAGTTAAAGGAATACCTGGTTATTCTATGGTTGCCGAAATGGATGAAGATGCACCTTATAGCAATGAGGATTGGGCAAACTATTTGATCAATGAGAAACCTACAACCTTAAACAAACTAAAAAAAGCAGTTGGTTTAAATCAAGAGTATGTAAAGAGTAGGAGAAATGGTAGTGAGTGGAGTAGTTTAGATAGCAAGAATGGTTTATATAAAATTAGATATAAATATGCTAGAGGAATGGCTAAAAGTGGGAAGACAAGAGATTTCTGTCGTAACATGATGAATATGAGCAATGCCGGTATAGTATGGAGAATTGAAGATATTGAAAGAGCAAGTTGGAAAGATAATGTGAATGTAGAGTTTAGACATAGACCAAGTATAAGGTATAATATTTTTGAACTAAAAGGCGGAATATATTGCCAACATAAATGGGTAAGAGTTTTATATAGATTAGATAGTAATACTGAAGTGAGTAAAAATTTAGGTAACTATAAGAAAACTAGAACGATACCAAGCACATATCTTAAAAACCCTAGAGGCAGCAAGAAAGCAGCAATAGCAACTGATAGACAAAAGGGTCGTGGAGCATGGCCTTCAAGAAAAAAGAAATAGAATTATGGCAGTAGCATTATTTATAAGTAGAGAAGATTTAACAAATAACACAATTTTAGATGGTAATATAGATACCTCTAAGTTTATTCAGTTTATTAAAATTGCCCAGCAGATACATTTGCAGAATTACCTTGGTACTGCTCTTTATGATGCTATAAGTGATAAAATAGTAAACAACCAATTAACTGGAGATTATTTATTATTAGTAGATAAGTATTTAAAGCCGATGCTAATTCACTATGCTATGGTAGATTACTTACCTTTTGCAAGTTATCAAATAAGTAATGGTGGAGTATTCAAGCACCGATCTGAAAATAGTGAAGTTGCAACCCCACAAGAAGTAGATAAAATGATTGACAGACATAGGCAGTTTGCACAATTCTACACTAGAAGATACTTAGATTATATGTGTTATAATTCAAACCTTTACCCAGAGTATAATAATAATGACGCAGATGGTATGTGGCCTGACTATACTGCGGACTTTACTGGTTGGGTGTTATAATGTATGGTCACTTCGGAAATAATGCCTTAGAAATGATTAAAAAAAGAAAATCAAAACCAAAGCAGAGTAATATTGTTCTGCTAAAAAAATTTTTAAATGATGTATTGGACAAGAAACACAACTTGGGGGAACATAAAAATAGAATATAGTTATGGCAATGAGTAGTTGGTATAGAGGCATTATTTTAATGAGTAGGCAATTTATGTCTTATGTAAAAGGTTGGACTTGGAACGATGTTGCTGATGCTTCAACTAAAAGACCTAGCGGTAGTTTTATTGTACCACAAAAATACAGTGAACCAGTAGGCACTTATTATGCTTTTCCTTATAGATTAAATACCACTAATAGTGAATATATAAGAACAATAGATGGGCAATATGAGTTTGTAGATGATACCCAAAGCCAAGTTTTAGCAGATTATAGAAGTGATAATAATTTTAGATATGGAAAAAATGTTGGAGTATCATTAAGAGGTGAAAGAGTAGTACAAAACCAAGCAACAGAAAATTTTCTTTTAACAGATTCAAACGGAGACACATACTGGAAAAGAGCAACATTTAATAGCACAACTTTAAGTGATGTAACTAGTGGTAATTATTCAAATAATTTGACTAGTTCATTTGATATTACAACTCTAGACATAAACCCTTTTGACACTACTAGTAAAAACATAGTAATAAATTTTAGTAGTTCATTGGCAAGAAAACCAATAGTATTTCCATTTAACCCTTTACAAGTAAGTTCTAGTCGTTCTACAAATTATACTTTTAATATGAGTTTCTTTGTTTGGAAAGGTTGGTTAGATCAAAAGGAAACACAAGAAAGAATTGAAAATATAAGTGGGGGAGTAGCAACATCCGTTATTAGTGGAAAAGCATTTAGGTTTCCAATGATAGGGTTAAATATACTAAGTCAAAGTCAAATAGAAAAAGAAAATAAAGATTATTGGTTGGCAGATAGCAATACTTATTTAGCAATAAATTACATAAATGAAAGTTTTGATGTCTATTCTGATGATATAGAAAACAATGTTCAAGAGTATAACCAACTTAGTAAATGCTGGAAAGTTAGCAATGTGCAATTTGAACAAGCACCGAATGACTATGTAAGAATTAAAATAGGTTTTTACATAGATGGAATGGATAGAATATTATTTAATTCTAATGAGAATTATTTTAAGTTTCCAGTTGTTCAATTTCTACTAGGTGATCAGATGAATAATGCTCAATGGTTTAGCAAATCATTTAAAAATGGAGATTTATATCCTAGTATTTACACTAATGGTTACTTAGCAATGTTTGGAATTAATACATATGGTACACAAATTCAGCAACAAACTATATATAAAGCATGGGGAGAAAGATGTATAGTGCCAGAGGAACTAGAAAATCAAAATTCTAAATTTCCAATTAGTCAAAGTGCTAAGTATATGAGTTACTTTACTAATTATATACCAAATACTACTAGTTATTCAATAGGTACTAGTTCTACTCTTTACAACTTACCTAATCCAAAATATATACCTGGTGATCTTTATAGTGGTTGTAAGATGTTATATTTACACTTTTATTTTGGTAATAGTTCGCATGGTGCTAACAATGATTATTTTGGCAGATATACAGGCACTTCCTCTAGAAATTTTTTAACTCTTAATAATACAGTTCCGGCACTTATATCTAATCAGAATTTAAAATACCAAGGGTGGGGGTTAAATCACAGAACCTCTTATATAGTGCCTTTATTTAAATTTAATCCACCGGCAACTGGTTGCAATTTTGCTAGTTTTAATCCTAGTGAATATAGAGATAACGAGGTTGTAAGGTTACCACATGGGCACAATAAACTTGCTATTGTTACTTCATCAACTGAAAATGGTAGTTATGTTTATATTAATGGAAAAAAGTATCCTATATATCTAGTAGATACTCCTTTACAAAATTTGTCTGGAATAGGATTAACTGGTAGAAGTGATGATTTATTATTAGAGTATGGTTGGTTTGATGAACCACTAAGTGATTTAAATTTAAAAAAATTAACTGAGATATGATCAATAGATGGAAAAAATATGAATTAGATAGTTATGATCAATTACTAGAAATGACAGAAGAAGTTTCTAATAATAATATATTTAATTCAGTGTTTATTATTGGTATAGCAGATAATGAAAAATGGATGGTAGATGTGTTGTATAAAAATGATGAAAGTATATTAACTAAGTATGATGATTATTTAGTAGAGCCTACTATTGTTCAGTTGGAACAAATAGATGAATATAAATGGAATTAAAATGAACTTACAAGATTTGAAATTATACGGACTAAATTTTGGTGCCTTAGGCATAACACTAACAGATATAGAATTGATATTAAAAGTAATGGTATTAGTAGCAACTTTAGGTTATACAATACATAGATGGTATTTAATGAATAAAGAAAAATAGATATGGCATTTGGAGAAATATATAAAACAACTTGGTGGGGTAGTGGTATTCCTAACCCTATTAACTGGGGGTCAGTTTATGCTGATCTTTCGGAAACATTTAACGAATATAGTATGCAATTTGATGGAGTAACACCTGGAGAGGCAATAACAGCACCAGCATCTACTTACAATATGAACACACAAAACGGTTTTGGTTTTTATGCTTGGGTAAAAATTTCACCAACTATTTTAACTTTTGGTAATTTCGCCCAAAGATGTATAATTGACTTTAGTCAAGACATATATAATACTGCTAACGGAAAAGGTTATTCAATTTTTGTAAGAAAAACTGCTTCTACTTTTACTTTAAATTGGTTCTTTAAAAGGACTGGAGAAACTAGAGCAAATTGTAGTTGCATTATAAATTTACAGCCATATGATTTAAATAAACCAATACTAATAGTAGCAGGAATTGAACCAGATGGTTTAGATCCTCAAGTAAATAGTAGGCAAGTATTTAGAGCATACCAACAAGGTTTAAATCCTAATAATTACTATGAAGATAATAAACTAGTTGCCAATACTTGTAACCCTCTTTGTACTCCTTATCCAACTGGACAAAACTTTGTTATTGGAAATACTAATGATGCTGGAACAACTTCTAGTGAATTTGTAGGAGAAATAGATGAGGTAGCAACTTGGAAAGGTGCATTCTTCGGTTGGGAAAATGCGTCAGCAAATTATTTTGATGGTATAAATAATGAATATAGATTAGATTTAAATAGTTCTTCTTCCGGTTCTAGAGTAAGTGGATTATTCTTAAATAGTTGGTTTAGAATGGGAGATGGTGCAACCTTTAATGGTAACACTTGGTCTATTCCTAATGCTTCAGATACTTCAAGTTCGCCTGGTGCCGTTAGTGATACATCAATGACATTAGCAAATAGAGTAAATCAAATAATTAATTAGATATGATAAAATTTTTAAGAAATACGGCAAATTGGTTAGAAAACTTAAAGTGTAATATACATTTATGGTGGAATAATAGTTTAGATAAATTAAAAAGCAATTGCAAATGCGAAAGATTAGAAAAATAATAATTCATTGTTCTGCAACTCAAGAGGGTAAAGACATTGACGCTGAGGAAATAAAAAAATGGCATTTAGATAGAGGTTGGAGAGATATTGGTTACCACTATGTGATCAAGTTAGATGGAACAGTTGAAGAAGGCAGACCTATAGAAATGAGTGGTGCCCACACTAAAGGCCATAATTTTCATAGCATTGGTGTTTGTTATATTGGTGGTGTAGAAAAGAAAAAGAAAAAAGTAAAAGGCAAATTAAAATGGATTGCCAAAGACACTAGAACTGATGCTCAAAAAGAAAGTTTATGTGATTTATTACTTAGATTAAAAGATGACTATCCTGGAGCAATAGTGCATGGACATAATGAATTTAGTAGTAAAAGTTGCCCTTGTTTTAATGCTTATTCTGAATATGCTTATATTAGTAATTTATAATGCCTAAGAAACTAAATATAAGTGAGTATAAATCTAAGAGCAGAAAAAGAAAAGGGATACATACTAAAACAAAAAGTAGTAAAGTAAAATCAAGTAAAAATTACCTCAAAAGATATAGAGGGCAAGGAAGATAAATTATGCCAATACCAAAACCAACAAGCGGAGAAAATAAAAGTGAGTTTTTAAATAAGTGCATGAATAGTGAAGTCATGAAAAAAGAATATTCTGCACCTCAAAGAATTGCTATTTGCTATGATCAATGGAATAAAAAATGAAAAAAATAATTTGTAATGTAATATATTATATAACTTTCAAGCAAGTTTGCTTAGGTTATTGTAAAAAATGAAAAAAATACTACAATTTTTTACCGGAGATGTTTTTAAGTCTGTAAGTGATTTAATAGACAATTTATTTACTAGTGATGAAGAAAGATTAGAGGCAAAAAGAAAAATATTTGATGTCTTAAAACAAAAAGAACTTGAATTACAACAACTACAAACTGAAGTAATAGTAGCAGAGGCAAAAGGTAACTGGTTACAAAGAAGTTGGAGACCTATACTTATGTTAGCATTTGGTTTTATTGTAGTATATTGTAAATTTATAGCACCATTATTTGATCTTAAAATACCAGAATTAGAAAATGAATTTTGGAATTTACTTCAAATTGGTATAGGTGGTTATGTTATAGGAAGAACTGGAGAAAAAATGATGAGAAGTTATTCTGAAACTAAAAAGTAGTATATATAATATATATATAATATAATATATAATTAATATAATATATAAAATTATTATAATATTAAAAAATTAAGTAGATCAAAATTAGTAAAAAAATTAGATAAAGTTTTTAGTGTTTATATTAGAAGAAGAAATGCTAAGAATAATATTGCTACTTGTATAACTTGCGGAAAAAAAGATCATTGGAAAAAACTACAATGTGGTCACTTTCAAAGTAGAAAACATTACTCAACAAGATGGGATGAAGAAAACTGCCAAGTGCAATGTGCAGGGTGCAATGTTTTTAGAGCAGGAGAACAATATAAATTTAGTGTTTGGCTAAATTCTAACCTAAGCAACAATACTAGTCAAAAATTATACAACAAAGCAAAAGAAACTTATAAGTTACATAACTTTGAATTATTAGATCTAATTAAGATTTATGAAAATAAAATTTTAGAATTAGAATAATTTTTCTAACTTAGTTGTGTCTTATCCTATAGACCTTGTTTTTTTGTAAAGTGGAAAGGGGTGTTAATCAAAAGTTAGCACTCTTTTTTTGTTTTATTAAATATTTTTCATAACTTTAGAACCTAAACAAATAAACATGACTGGACAAGAATCTCTTATTAGAGAAAAAATTCATGAGGTTGAGGCCTTGCGAAAAGATCGAATTAAACTAATTAGTAAAATACAAAAATTAGAACAAAGAGTAACAATTTTAGAAAAAGATTTTGCTAAAATACAAAGACAAGAAATAGAATTAATAACACAATTAAATACTTAAATATGGCAAAGACATACACAGAATACCAAAAACAAGAGAATAAAGAATTGGGGGTAGTAGAATTAGTTGATCACCCTGAAGAAATGACTTATTGTAATTTTATTACTTATAATTTATCTGACCAAAGTTGGTTACATGGTAAAATGAGTATTAACATTGATCAAGCAATTAAATTTTTAGAGAGCAAAAGAGAATGGTGCAAGAATAATAATAATGGTTACTTAATGATTGATAATAAAATTAATTCAAGCGGTAAAGTTTATAATACTTGGACAAATTATAGCAGACCTAAAGAACTTACAAATGAGCAACATTTAAAAGACAGAGAAAGTGGCAATGATGATATGCCGTTCTAGGAGTCTGTAATTTTTTTATTTTAGTTTAAGGGTAGGGGATTAAATTTCTTACCCTTTTTTTTTATAAATTTAACAAAAAAGCGATAAGATGATAATAAATTGGAACAAAACAAGAGAGTATTTAAAGGATGTAAGAAGTGGTAAAGTACAAGAGGGATATAAATTAGGGTTTGATGACATTGATCAGTATTTAAGATTTAAAGAAAGTAATTTTAATGTTATACTTGGTCATGCTAATGTAGGTAAGACAACTATAATACTTTATTTGATGTTAAGTTATAGCATTAAAAATAATATAAAATGGTTAATTTACTCAAGTGAAAATGAAAGTCATAGTATATTAAGAAAGTTAGTAGAATTTTTAGATTTAAAACCTATAAATAAAATTAGTGAACAAGATTTTAATAAGCATTTAGAATATATAAGCAAGTATTTTAAAATAATAGACAATAGCACAATGTACTCTTATAAATCACTTTTGGAATTTGCAGAAGAAATGCACTCAGTATGGAAATTTAATGGAATGTTAATAGACCCTTATAATTCATTAATAAAAGATAATAGTTTACTAAAAGGTTTAGGCGGTCATGAATATGATTACCAAGCAACAACAGAAATAAGAATGTTCTGTAAAAAAAATAAAGTTAGCGTGTGGTTAAATACACATGCGGCAACTAATTCACTTAGAGTAAAACACCCAGTAGATCATATTTATGGCGGACACCCTATACCACCATTAGCAAGTGATGTTGAGGGCGGAGGTAAATTTGTTAATAGAGCAGATGATTTTTTAGTAATACACCGATACACCCAACACCCTACTGATTGGATACAAACACACTTACACATAAGAAAAGTAAAAGAAGTTGAAACTGGTGGCAGACCTACACCAATAGATAATCCTATAGTAATGAACTCAATACCAAACAATGTAGGTTTTGAAATAGGAGGAAAAAAAATTATAGAAACTGAACTTAAAGACAAAGAAAAAATACCATTTTAATGAAAATAGAAGTAGTACCATTAGCAGGTTTAATTTTAGGAGTTTTGTTTTTTGATCAAAAGTGGCAAGATCAAGAGGAACAAACTTTTTTTGAAATAGTTATCTGCTTAGGAATACTTGGAATAAAATTTAGATGGTACGACTCATAGACAGATTAGCATTAAAAGATCAAGATTGGAAAAGAATTGTTAGATCATTTGGAGCAAGCAAAGAAGCAAGTCATGATATTGTCCAAAATATGTATTTAAAACTTGATCAATGGGAGAGAGACCATACAAAGAAAAGCATTTTATATAATGATAGAGAAGTTAATTACTACTTTGTTTTTAAGGTTCTAAGAACATTATTTTTAGATTATATAAAATCCAATGGAAAATATATTAAACCGGATAGCGACAAGTGTTTTAATAAGTCAAATGACTATGAGTTAAGTATGAATGACTTAACAGATGAGTTAAAAGAAAAATTAAGAAGAATGCACTGGTATGATCAAAGAATATTTAAAATAGTATGCCTTCAAGGAGTAAGCATGCTCCAGTTAAGTGAATTGACTGGTATAAGTTATTACTCTATAAAAAGAACAATAAAAAAAGTTAAAACAAATTTAAAATGAAACCAAACCCTATAGAAAATGTAATATTTAACCATTTTAGACAAAAAGAAAAAAAACAATTAAAAAGGATTAGAAAGTTAAAAAAAGATGGTTATATAGTATATAAAAGAAAAACAAAATGAGATTAGGAGATATAGTATTTTATTTTACTAAATATACTGGAATTAGATGGCTATGGAAAAAAATCAACCCTAATTGTGGTTGTGATCGAAGAAGAGAGGAGTGGAATCAAATCACATTTAACCGCAATAAAGATGGAAGAACTAGATAAAATAGATTGGGAAAAATTTCGTGGTAACACTTCAAATAGGATAAGTAAGGAAGAAGTTAAACTTATTAGTCAATTACATTCTAAATATTTTAAGCATAAATATGTAGTGCCTTGCTCATGTTCGCCTAAGAGAGTTCAGCAATGGATTGAAGACCTAAATGACATTTACAATGGAGTTAAAGACCCTTTATAAATTTGAGAAAGCAGTTATTCTTATATTAAATAATTTTGATGGTTGGCAGTTAGAACACACCGGCAGTAGTAGAAAATGCTATGATGCTATTGGATTAACACCTAAAGGAAGAAAGTGTATTATGGAAATGAAATTTAGAAATAAATATTACAAAGACAAAATGCTAGAAGCCGATAAATTTAATTGCATGATGAATGAGGATAAAGATGTAGTAAAAATATATTTTGTAAGTGACCCTAAGGGTACTTATATGTATTGGTTAGATGGTATAGAAAAAAAGTTTGAAACTATAAAAAAGTTTTGCCCTAAAAGTAGTAATTGGGCACAAGGAAGATTGAAAAAAGAAGTGTATTTGCTACCAGAAGATATAGCAAGTTATATTTATAAAATTAATTAAAATTTGTTAATAAAGTTTATTTATATTATTTTTAGCAAAAAACAAGGTTTTGAGTTTGCACGAGAAAATTACTAATCTAAAAGATTTTAGTTTTTATGGACACATGGGAGTAGTTGCTGAGTTACTAAAAAAAAATCATAATGAATTTACCGAAGAAGAATTAAATTTATTAAGACAAAGTTTTTTTGAGTTATTCCATTGGTGCCATAATAAACAAGAGGAAATAAGAATAATGACTGATATATCTAAGGACTATAGAGAAAGGGTTGTGGCAACAGAAAAAGAACTTGCCAAATTAAAAAAATTATTTAAAGTATGAAGAAAACTGGAGTATTTTATTATCCACCTCTTATTAATGAACAAGCACTCTATATAGGCGGGTTACGAGATACCGTTAATCAATATACTAGTGCAAAATTTCCAGAATATGCTAGACCAAATTTACAAGTTGATCAATTAGGGTGCAAAGCAGAAATGATAGCACAATATTTTTTTTGGTCACATAAAATTAAATATAAAGCAACTCAAATGCTGGGAGTTGATCCAATTAAAGATGCCGATATAATAGTTGGAAACAAAAGAATAGATGTTAAAGGTCTGTGGAGTTATATAACAGAATGTAGAGTAAACAAGAAAGCACATTTAAAAGAAAAAAAAATAACTCACTATTTATTTATAAGACCCGATGAAGACAATTTAGATAATCAAATTGCCCAATGGTGGTTATATAGTCATAAAGAAGTAAGCAAATGGGAAATAAAAAAGTTAAAATATACCGATGCTTATGTTAAAACAATAATATAAAAACAAAAAAATGAGCAAAATACTTTTATTAGATAAGCAAGAACACAATAAAAAAACATTATTAAAGAGAATGTATAATGATAAATTTTACTACGGAGATTTAAATTTGTTAGCATTAAGCAGTAGCAGTATAAAATTATTATATGAAAGTCCTAAGAAATATTATTTTAATACAAAGTATGGTGGTGCAGAAAGTCAAGCAATGAGAGATGGTAGATTACTACATTGTTTAATATTAGAACCGGAAAAGTTTGATTCTTTGCACTTTGTAGATGTATCGAGTAAAAATACTAAAGCATATAAATTAGCAAAAGAAGAATACCAAGAAGTTTACACAAGTAAAGAAAAAAGAGATGCTGAAAGATTAGCAGATGCTTTGTTGAGAAATGAAGTTGCACTACAATTACTTGGAAATAGTGAGTTTGAGGTGCCAATGGTTAAAAATATAATGGGTTATCCATTTAGAGGTAAAGCAGATATATTAGGAGAAAATAAAATAGTAGATATAAAAACTTGTACTAGCATGAAAGGTTGGGAGTATCAAGCATATAATTACGGATATGATGTTCAAGTATATTTATATTGCCAACTTTATGATCAAGAGTGGACTTCTTTTTCTTTTCTAATATTAGATAAAAGTACTTTAGATATTGGAGTTGCAAAAGCAACACAAAAATTTTATGAAAGTGGTAAGCAAAAAGTAGAGAAAGCATTAAGAACATACCAAAAATATTTTGAGGGTAAAAATATAATGCAAGATGATTTTAGTAGTTTGCTTGACACTTACTATATAGACATTAAATTATGATACCGAAAGAAAAATTAATAAAAACAATAAAAAAACTGACAAATTTAGACCCTTTGCAAGAAAGTAGAGAAACTAAAATTGTAGAAATAAGATCATTAATAAATCATGTACTCCATAATTATTATGGATTAGGTTGTACTAACATAAGCAGATTTTATAAATCACATGGCAAGAAAATAAATCATGCCACTATATTACACTCTCTTAGAATGTGGGAAGTATATAGCAAAGATAAAAGTTGCAGTTACTTAAATGACTGCTTACACGATTTATTAGATGCCGAATCTAGTAGTGATGAAATAAAAAGGAGTTACATAAAAAGTAAAATTGATTTTGTAGAAGATATACCATTAGATAAAGTATATAAAAAAGTAAAAAAACACTACAAGCAATATATTGAAATAGAGGATTAATTAAATTTTTTTAATAACTTGCTAATTAAAATAGTTATAATAGTATGAAAACCGAACAAGTTGCTATAAATACAATTAGGGAAAACAACGAAAATCCTAGGTTAATAAAAGACAATAAATTTTATAAACTAGTTGAAAGTATTAAGCAATTTCCTAAAATGCTTGAGGTTAGACCTATTGTAATTGATGAAGATGGAGTTATACTAGGCGGAAATATGCGTTTTAAGGCATTACTACATTTAAAACATAAGAAAGTTAATGTGGTAAAAATTGAAGGCCTTACACCTAAGCAAAAAAAAGAGTTTATAATAAAAGATAATGTAGGTTTTGGACAATGGGATTGGGATATACTTAGTAATGAATGGGAGAGTAAAGAATTAAATGAATGGGGTTTAGATGTTTGGGAACCTAGCGACTATGACTTAGATGATTTTTTTACTGAAGAACAAGAGCCAACAGAAAAAAAAGACCCTTTAGAGTGGTTTCAAGCGTTTGTAGATTATGTAGAACACAACCATAGTAATATTTATAATGAAGCATGTAAGTATGCAGATGAAGAAGAACAAAAAGATTAAATGAAAATATATTTAGCAGGGCATGGAACTAGGCATGCTCATTGGGTAGTAGATAAATTTTATGATTTTTATAGGTTGCAGTCCTACTTTTATATTAATGAGAAAGAAACAAAATTACATTCTAAGTACAAAGATTTTATTTTAGATAGTGGAGTATTTAGTTACTTGACTAGCAAAAAAGAACAAGCAAAAAAACTAGATTGGGATAAGTATATCTATAATTACGGAAACTATGTTAGAGAAAACAAAATAAGAAACTATGTGGAAGTAGATATAGATACGGTAATAGGTTATGATAATGTAGTTCTGCTTACTAAAAAACTAGAAAAAATAGTTGGCTGGCAGTCATTACCAGTTTGGCACATGAATAGAAGTTATGATGATTGGCTAAGAATTTGCAAGGATTATACTTATATCTGTTTTGGAGCATTTATAACTGACAATTTAAAAGCGAAAAAATTTCCAATGATCAAAAAGTTTTTGAAAGATGCAAGTAAAGAAAATTGCAAAGTACACGGATTAGGTTTTACTCAAACTAAATTGCTAAAGGACTATCCTTTCTATTCTGTAGATAGCACAACTTGGAGTGCTGGTCATAGATTTGGAGAATTACATAATTTTAACATAAATACCATATTGCGGTTTAAATACCCAAAGCGAAGAATAAAAGACCCTTATAAACTTTCAAGGCATAATTTTTATGAATGGGTAAAATATAGTGAGTATGCCGATATAAATTTTTAATTATGAGCAAGAATATACCAATACATGGAAGCATGACAAGACCGGGTGATCCTAAAACTGCTTTGAAAGAAGTTAAACAAGGCAGACAAAAATGGACTGGCGGTCAGTTAGCAGTATCAATAAGTACTGAAGAATTTACCAGTGTCTGTCCAACAACTGGACAACCTGACTTTAATAATATACAAATAACTTACCAACCTAAAAAATATTATTTGGAAAGTAAAACAATAAAATATTATTTATGGGCATATAGAGAGCATGGTGCTCATTGTGAAACTTTAGCAAAAAGTATAGCAGAAGATTTATACTCGGCAATAGACCCAGAGTATGTAGAAGTAATAGTTAATCAGTTTCCACGAGGTGGATTAAAAATCGTAAGTAGATATAGAAAATGAAAAAAGCACTAGTATTATTAAGCGGTGGTCAAGATTCAACCACTTGTCTTTATTGGGCAAAAAAGGAATTTGATAAAGTTATAGCAGTTGGTTTTGATTATGGTCAAAGTCATGCTAAAGAATTAGAACAAGCACAAAAAATTTGTGATGATGCCAAAGTAGATTATCATGTTTTTAATGTTAAGCATTTATTAGCAAGTAGTAGTTTAACAAAACATTCTAACCACAATGAGGCAAGTCATATAGATCACAATTTACCGGCAAGTTTTACTGCAGGTAGAAATATTTTATTCTTAACAATAGCAGCAAGTTATGCAGCAGAAAAAAGTATTAATGATTTAGTGACTGGAGTTTGTCAAACTGATTATAGTGGTTACCCTGATTGTAGAAGAACAACTATTGATGCTATGCAAAACACTTTAAGTTTAGGTGTAGGGGCAGGAGATTTTAGAATACATACTCCTTTAATGTATTTAGACAAAGCAGAAACTTGGAAAATGGCAAAAGACCTAAAATGCCTTGATGTAATTATAAATGACACTTTAACTGATTATGATGGAGACATGACTGAAAATGAGTGGGGTTACGGACAAGAAAGTAATCCAGCAACTAAATTAAGAGTTAAAGGTTACTATCAAGCAAAAGAGAGAGGATGGATATAAAAATTGAAAAAAAATACTATTTCTATGCAGGGCACCGAAATAAAAGTGCAGGGGAAAAGTGCGGTAGGTTACATGGACATACTTATGATGTTAAATGCTTTTTTATATTTTCAGAAATGACTAATGGTGTTACTATGTTGTTTTCTGACATTGATAAAAAGGTAGAACCTATTGTAAAGTATTTTGATCATTATTTTATACTTTGGGAAAAAGACCCTTTAGTTGATATTTTAAAAGATGCTAATGAGCCACATATAGTAGTGCCTTTTGAAACTTCAGCAGAAAATATGTCTATTTATATTTTTAATAAAATAAAAGAGGCAGGGTTACCAATAACAAGAATAGAATTAGCAGAAACCAAATCAAGTAAAATTATATATGAGCCAAAAGTTAGCAATTAGCGAAGTATTTTACTCAATACAAGGAGAGGGAAAAACAGTAGGAATACCGAGTGTGTTTGTTCGTTTAGGTGGTTGCAACTTAATGTGCGGTGGTATGGGAACTCAATTTGATGGAGAGTTACATAATGGCGCAGAATTTAGATGTGATACGGTAGAGGTATGGATGCAAGCACAAAGTAAAGAGGTAGAAGAAGTATTATGCGATGAATGTTATACCGCAATAGAAAACGGTGCTCACATTATATTAACTGGTGGAGAACCGATGATGCAACAAAAAGGGTTAGAAGAATTTATAAATTATATAAAAGATGAAGTAGTAGATGAACCTTTTATAGAAGTAGAAACTAATGGAACTATAATGCCTAGTGATTTTTTATTAGAAGAAGTTACTTTATGGAATTGTAGTCCTAAACTTACCAATAGTGGTAATGATCAAAGCATGACTTTTAAACCGGAAGTCATAGAAACATTAAATAACAAGAATACTATATTTAAATTTGTAGTAAATGGAGAAAAAGAATGGCACGAGATAGGGTATTTGTATATGCCTATAGTAGATAAAGAAAAAGTTTACTTAATGCCAGCAGGAGAAAATCAAGATTTGCTAAACAACAATAAAGAGTTTGTAGTTCAATTAGCAATTAAAAATCATTTAAATTTTACTACAAGATTACATATAGATATTTGGAATAAAAAAACTGGAGTATGAAACATTTTATAGAACACCTTTTAGGTTTGTGCGGAGAAACACATTTAAACATTTTTAGTATAATATTAATAATAGTAATTTTTAAATTAAGTTATGAAGCAATATCTAAGTTGGGAAGAAATATACCAGAGGGTAGAAAAAATAGTTAATGAGTGTCCAAGTGATGCTAAGTTCTATGGTGTGCCAAGAGGCGGACAAATAGTAGCGGGACTAACAAACAGAGCAGTAGATAGTATTGAAGAAGCAGACATAATAATTGATGATGTAATTGATAGTGGTAAAACTAAAAAGAGATATGATCAATATGAAAAACCTTTTATTGCTTTATATGATATGTCTGAAAGTAATGGTACAGAAAATGTTTGGTTAGTATTTCCTTGGGAGTTAAAACCAGATGGTAGCGAAGAGGGAGTAGAAGACAATGTTACTAGATTGCTACAATATTTTGGAGAAGATGTAAATAGAGAAGGATTACAAGAAACACCAAAAAGATACATAAAATTTTTTAAAGAGTTCCTTAATCCACCTAAATGGAATTGCACAAGTTTCGAGGGTGAGGGTTACGATGAGATGATCGTTCAAACTAATATACCTTTCCACTCTTTATGTGAACACCATATAGCACCATTTTTTGGTACTGGTACTATTGCATATATACCAAATAAAAGAATAGTTGGTTTAAGTAAATTAGCAAGAACATTAGAAACATTTGCTAGAAGATTACAAAATCAAGAAAGAATTACTACACAAGTTGCAGAGTTTTTGTGGGATGAGTTACAACCTTTAGGAGTTGCAGTACAATTAACTGCCAAACATATGTGTATGGAAATGAGAGGAGTAAAAAAACATGACACACACACAACCACAACTAAGTTACTTGGAGTATTTAAGAATGATATAAATGCCAAACAAGAATTTTTAAGAGCAATAAAATGACCGTACAAACCGCACACAATAAAAAAGCAATGCTTAAAGCATTAGAAAAGAGTTTAGGAGTAGTTACAACTGCTTGTAATAATGCAGGGGTAGGTAGGAGAACCTTTTATGACTGGTTAGCATCAGATAAAGAATTTGCTGATCAAGTTAAAGACATACAAGAAGTAGCATTAGATATGGCAGAAAGCCAATTACATAAACAAATTTTAGATGGTAGCACAAGTGCAACTATATTCTATTTAAAAACAAAAGGAAAGAAAAGAGGATATATAGAAAGGCAAGAGTTTACTGGAATTGAAGGCACTAAACTATTTGAAGTAGAAGTAGTCAAAAATGATAAAAGCAAAGATAAGGACTAATATAGTTTATGAGCATCTTTGTAACTCCGATAAAAAAATCATAGTTGAACAAGGTGGTACTAGGTCTGGTAAAACCTATAATATACTGCTATGGATAATATTTAAGTATTGTGAAATACATAGTGGTAAGACAATAACAATATGCCGAAAAACATTTCCAGCAGTTAGAGGTACGGTAATGAGAGATTTCTTTGATATACTTAGACAACATAATCTCTACTATGAAGAATTAAGAACAAGAAGTGAGAATGAGTATTTAATAAATGGCAACAGAATAGAATTTATATCTCTTGCAGAACCACAAAGAGTAAGAGGTAGAAAAAGAGATTTATTATTTATTAATGAGTGTACCGAATTAAGTTTAGAAGATTGGAATCAGTTATTATTTAGAACAAGTGGTAGGGTTATTATTGACTATAATCCTAGTGAGGAGTTTCATTGGATATATGATAAAGTATTAACTAGAGATGATGCTGATTTCTACCAAACTAACTATGAGGATAATCCATTTCTAGAAGATACATTAGTAAGTGAGATTGAAAGATTAAAAACTACAGATGAAAATTATTGGAGGGTATATGGATTAGGAGAAAGGGGTCAAAGTCGTTCTCTTGTGTTTTCTTTTACTACTTGTCAAAATATACCAGAGGAAGCAAAACTATTAAGCAGAGGTTTAGATTTTGGGTTTAGCAATGATCCTACTGCTATGGTAGAAACTTATGTGCATGAGCAAAAAATGTATGTTAAAGAATTATTATATAGAACTGGAATGACAAACCAAGATATTGGAAACAAATTACAAGCAATGGGATTAGATAGGAGAGATGAGATATTTTGTGATAGTGCAGAACCTAAAAGTATTGAAGAAATACACCGAATGGGTTGGAACACTAAACCAACATTTAAAGGAGCAATTAATATTGGTATTGACATGATCAGAAGATACCAGTTAGTTGTTACAGAAGATAGCATTAATTTGATCAAAGAATTAAGAAACTACAAATACATAGAAGATAAGAATGGCAACCTAACTAATAAGCCGATTGATGCTTTCAACCATTGTTGCGATGCCCTTAGATATTCAATAGTAAATAAACTTGCAAGACCTAATTACGGAAAATATTTTGTAAGATAAGTTGTATTATTAACAAATGTTAATTATATTTGATTATGTATTACAAATTTAACAAGCAAATTAATGACTGGCAACCTATGACTTACTCACAAGTATTTGAGTGTTGGGTTGTTGATCTTAATAAATATCCTTTAAATTATATTAAACAATTAAACAATGGCAAGAACTCAATTAGATGATCTCAATGATGAGATAAGAAAACAAGATCAAATTATTGCAAATTTAGGTAATGGTGATTATGAAAAGTGGAAAAAAGCAGTAGATAAAAGAAGTGAATTAATTAGTATTAAAATAAATATACAATAATGGCATATAGTTATAATATTTGGAATAGCATTAACTCTTGTGCATATAAGGGTAAGCAAAGTTATGGTGTAAAAGACCATAGTGAGATAGATATGTTTGTAGGGTATGGTAGTGGCAATAGTTCACTAATGACCACAATAAAACAAACAAGAAAAAGAATAGGTGACTGGGATAGTTTTAGATTATATATAGATAACAAAGTAGTAAAAAGTATGTACTATAATTATAAAACAAAAAAGTTTACAAGAAGAATGCCTAGTTGCATAAAAGCAGAAATATAATTAAATTGTAGAAACTTTATAAAATAAAATAAGATGAAATTAAGCGAGAAACTTAGTATGATACAGACAAGTATCAATGTAAAAAAAACACAGAGAAACAATTTTGGTAAATACAATTACCGAACAATAGATGATATTATTGAGGCATTAAAGCCGCATTTAAGTATTTGGAAATGTTCGTTTCATTTTGAGGAACAAATAATATTTAATGATCAAATGCCAATAATAAAAGTAAATGCAATATTAATGGATTGTGAAAGTTTGGAAACAATAGTTAGTACTGGTATAGCAGGTATTGACTTAAATCAAAAAGGCATGAGTACTCCACAACAATTTGGTAGTGCCGGAACATATGCTCGGAAATATGCAGCAGGTAATTTATTTTTATTTGATGATAACACAGACCCCGATAGTCAAGATAATACACATAAGAAGCCAACATTAACAAAGAGCAGTCCTAAATTTCAAAAGTATGTGGAATGGGTAAGTAAAGGTAATGACAAGAAGAAAGACCTTGAGAAAATGCAATGGTTAAAAGATCATTATGAAATGAGTGGAGATATATTTGATAATTTAATGAGTATTCTTGATGAAAAAGAAAAGAGAAGTGCAAGGAAGAAGTAAAAGACAATATGAGAGTAGTGTTCTTGGTTGTCTTGTTAGCACAATAGTTCTACTCTCTATTATTGTTATAATTTTATTAATTAAAATAATATGGTAGCAAAATATCAAAAGGTTATAGATTTTTTTAATGAAACCGATGCTGATCAAAAAAAGTATTTTTTAGAATTGTTAAGTGATAAGATAAGTGTACCAACACAAAAAGAAGATGGTGTCCATGTTTTAAATCTTGATGAAGAAATACCAGTAGTTATAAATGGTATATATTTTCAATTAAATACTGATGATTGGCGAGAATTAAAGAAAGATGAGTAATCACTGGACATTAGATACACCCCCTTGGGATGAGCCGGAACACCATTGCTTACATTGTGAGAAGCCAGTTCCGAAAGAAGGATATTGTAGTAATAATTGCTTTTTTGCGGATATGCTATAATAAGTTGAGTTCAAATTTCATCAACTGCCCTCTACAATTTTGTAGGGGGTTTTTTTATTCTTAATTTAGAATTCTGTAAAATTATAAGTTATACTAATATAAAGGAGTTTAAATGGGTTTAAAAATAAAAATACCGAGTAACCTTAGTGAGATAAAGTTAATACAATACAAAAAGTATATGCAAGTCTTAGAGGCGAATAAAGATGAGTTAGAAAACAAAGACACATTTTTAAGCCTAAAGATATTAGAAATCTTTTGCAATATACCTTACCAAACTGCTATGAAGATTGCCGTTAATGATGTTAATAGAATAGTAAACAAAATATCTAAACTATTAAATGATCAGCAAGAATTGGTTAGAACTTTTACTATGGGCAAAACTAAATTTGGTTTTATTCCTAAATTAGACGATATGTCTTTTGGAGAATACATTGACTTAGATACTAATATAAGTGATTGGAAAAAAATGGAAAAAGCAATGGCAGTTCTTTATAGACCTATTGTGAATGAATATGAGAACCTCTACGACATAGAAGAATACCGAGGAGATAGTTATCATGAGGTAATGAATAATATGCCTTTAGATGCAGTATTTAGTGCATTAGTTTTTTTTTATCATTTAGGGATCGAATTATCCAAAACTATGATGAATTATTTAACGGAGGAACACCTGGAGATGGATTCGACATTGGAGCAAATTTTAATAAAAAATGGGGATGGTATAACTCAATTTACTACCTCACTCAAGGAGATGTTAGAAGAATTAAAGATATTACCGAATTGAATTTCCATAAATGTCTATTAGCATTATGTTATGAGAAAGAAAAAGTAGATGTTGAAAATCAAAAGATAAAAAATAGTATGAATAAAAACAAAGCAAAATGAATGTAAGCAACCAAGGTAGTACTGCATACTTTAGAATAATTGAAAAACTAAGAGATTTTTTACTTGCCAGTCCAGATGTAAATACGGTAACTCAAGGAGATATAACTCAAATTGATATTAATAAGCAAGAGTTGTTTCCACTTTGCCATATTCAAATTAACAATGCTCAATTAAGAAAAAGTGTAATTCAATTTAATGTTACGGTATTTGCTATGGATATATTATGGCAAAAGAAAACTAATCCTAGAAGTACAAACTTTGATAATACTATAAACAACATAGACAACGAATTAGACATATTTAACACTCAATTAAAAGTAGTTAATTTACTTAATTCATCTCTTACTAGATATACTCTTAGAAGTGAGTTATTTGAAATAGTAGGCGAGGGTGGTCAATGCGAACCCTTCTACGAAAGATTTGAGAATGATTTATGCGGTTGGGCATATACTTTTGATTGCTTTGTAGAAAATAATATTGATGTATGCCAAAATTAGAAGATTTTTTAAATAATACAAATGCTAGTTTAGTAATCATAAGAGATTTGATTATAAGAGATGCTAAAAAAAACTTATCCAAAGGCGGTAGGTTTGGCAGTTATAATGCAAGTAATAACTTAACTGATAGTATTAGAGGTATTGAAATTACTGATGATAAAGGCATAGTATCTACTGGTGTTGAGATGTTACAATACGGAGAGTTTTTAGACAAAGGAGTGAAAGGTGTAAAGCAAGGAGATAGTAAAGCAAACCCAAAATACTCTTTTAAAAGTAAAGGTGGTAAGCGAGGATTAAAAGGAATGCCACCGCCTAGTGCATTTGATCAATGGAGTATTAGAAGAAAGATAGCACCAAGAGATGAGAAAGGTAGATTTTTACCTAGGAAGTCAGTTAATTTTGGAATAGCAGTTTCTATTTTCCATAAAGGTATAAAACCAACTTTATTTTTAACTAAAGCATTTGAAAAGCATACTAAGAAAATGGCACAAGAAGTAGCATTTGCATTTGGAGAAGATACTAAAGAATATGTAGAAATTTTATTAAAAGATTTAAAGAAATGAGTTTACAACTAAGCAGAAGTCCATACTATATTAAATTTGTACCAACAACTGGTACTCCGGCAGTAACATATGGAGTAGTAAGAATATTTATTTGGCAAGGTGTTCCAGGCGATATACCAACCCAACCAACTTATACAATAAATAAAACCGTTATTGGAAATGATCAATTTTTAGTAGTGCAGTATAGTAATCTTATTAATGATTATATAAATATCACTTTTACAAGTGGTTCTAATTATACTACTGGCAACATACAAAATTTTTATTTAGAAACTGATTGTACTTTTTATGATGCTACAAACACTCAAGTAGGTAATGTAGTGGCTCCTAGTAGAGTAGTATTTAGCAAAGGTTATGACTATTTTAATCAAGGTACTAATCCAACTTTAACAAGTGGTTATGCTAGTGACAATTACGAAATAAATATACCTGAGAATTATTTTCCTAATATACCAGTTTATAATTGTATAAGTGGAAACATAGTAGAAGTTAAATTTTTTACTGGAACATATGCAGAGGCAGTTGCCGGTACTAATAAATTTGGCCCAACTCAAACTTTAAATTATACTGATAATACTAACAATCAAATGACTTGGTTTAGTACAAGAAGTTTCGGAAGTAATGATGATTTAAGTGAAAGTGTTTGGCAAAACAATTTACAAACCTTTACTAATAACAATGAGGTAGTCCTAGATGATAATGGTTACCCTTTTTGTCCAGAGTATATAAGTAGAGTTACTTGGGCAAGTATTTATAATGATGATGCTGGAACAACTGAATGGGTAAAAATTAACTATATGATCAAAGACAAATTTACTCCATTTAAAATTACATTTGTAAACCGATATGGTATTTATGAAGACCTATGGTGTTTTGGTAATAATAGTCAATCTATAGATGTTACTACTAACCAATTTAAAAGGAGTTTACTTGATAGATCTACTATTTCTTATAATACTGATGCTCACCAATATAAAACTTTCGCAGATCAAGGCAGACAAAAGATTACATTAAACACTGGTTATTTGTCAGAGCAAACAAACAAAGTAGTAAAGCAACTAATGTTAAGTGAACAAATTTGGATTACTGATAGTTCAACTAATAATATAGAGCCAGTTGTTTTATCCTCTAAAAACTTAGTTTACAAAACTCATTTAACTCAAAAATTAATAGATTATCAGTTTGCATTTGATCTAGGTTACGATGAAATAAATAAAGTAGTATAAATGAAGTTAGTTTTATATATACAAAGTGACAGATTAGATAACTCTACAATGCAAAAAGTAGATTTATATAATGATGAAAAAGTTAGTTTAACTATGACCCTACAAGATATAAGGGATATAGAAAAAGTAAGAACTGACTTTACTCAACCATTTACTTTGCCAGCATCAGATATAAATAATAAAATTTTCCAACATTGGTACAACCCCGACATAGATGGTTATAATTCTAATTACCGAACTCCTGCTATTATTGAATTAGATTACTTGCCTTTTAGAAAAGGTTTTATTACTCTTAATAGTTGTAAAATGAAAAATGGACAACCAGAGTTTTGGAATGTTACATTTCTAGGAGAAACAGTTGATTTAAAAAATGTTATATCGGAAGACCAACTTGATCAATTAACTTGGTTAGATAATCAAGGGTTTATATTTACTAACAATAATGCTAGTGCTAGACAAGGTTGTAACCAAGGATTAAATAAAACGGTAGATGGAGTTACTTATAATGATGCTTTTATATATCCATTAATTGGGCATTCTGTAGCATTTAATTATGATAGTACACCGGCTTCAGATAATTACACTAATTTATATTCTAACCAGTCACAGACAAAGAGTGGGTGTTTTTACAATGATTTAAAACCAGCAATTAGAGTTGATTTAATATTAAAGGCAATAGAAGAAAGGTATAATCTTACATTTAGTAATGATTTCTTTTTTACCTCTGCAACTGAAAACTTATATCTATGGATGAATAGAAACAAAGGATATATGACTGGTGGGGGTAGTTTGATATTAGGAAATAAAAATAGCAACTGGAATGGTGGAAGTGGAACAATAAGTGGTGGTAATTTTCCAAGTGATCAAATAGGTAGTAATAGTGCTAATGCTTTTTTTAATGGTCAATGGTGTCCAGATACTAGTGGGTCTTGTGGTCAAGAGGGATGTGGTTATACAAGTTACGAATGTACCGTATTTAATTTTGAAACTATGGTTAGTTTTGGAACATATAACGCACCTGTTACAGACAAAAGACAAGTACGAATAACCTACACAATAACACCAGCAAGTGGTTTTGAGTCAGTAAATTATGATTATTCTATTACTGATAATTTTAACAATGTTAATGCAGTTTCTGAAACTAATGTAAGTGGTACTACTACAGTAGAATTTAAGTTTGGTAATCAAACTGGTAGTCCTTTTCAGATACAAAATAGTGAATTAGTGTCTAATAATTATTTTGCTGAATTTGGTTTATTTGTAGAATCAGAGTTAGCATTTGAATTTACACCAACATTAAAAGTAGAATACTATGGACCTATTACTGATCAATTAAGTGTTCCAGACCCAGTAGGTGGTGGTTTTGATTGTTACCCTTATGACAGAATTATAGAAGTAGAAGGCAATTTTGTAGCGAACAATCCACCTCTTGCTCTTGATGTTTCTGTAATACCAACTAAACAATTACCGGAGATAAAAGTTTTAGATTTTTTAACTGGATTATTTAAAACATTTAATTTAACTGCATTTTTTGAAGATGGTATAACTAAAGTTCAAACCCTAGATGATTTTTATTCACAATTTAATACTTGGGATTTAACCGATAGTATTCATGCAGATAGCAATACGGTTAGTGAAGCACTACCATTCTCAGAAATAAAATTTACTTATGGAGAACCAAAAAGTATTTTAGCACAAACATTTGAACAATTAAACAATAGAAAGTTTGGAGAGTTAAGATACTTAGCAGATGCAAGTAAGCAAGGAGTTTATGCAGTTGTTCCACCTTTTGAGCATATGCTTTATGAAAGATTAAGAGATACAAATGGTAATGCTACTACAATACAAGTAGGAACAATGTTAGACAATAACTTAAACCCTAGTTTTGGTAAACCATTATTATTTTATGGAGTGTATAGACCTCAAAGTGAAACTGGTAAAACTTATATAAATTGGATTAATGGGGAAAGACCAAAAGACCCAAAAGAAGAACCCAATGCAGGGCAAAGACAAGTTTTTAGAGATTACTGGATGGTTAGTAATGCAAATGAGTTAGGAACTTCAACAGTAGCACCTACTATTAATTTAAATTTTGGTAGTGAGTTAAATGAATATAACGGAACTGATTATAATGGTTTAACTAATTCATTGTTTAGAAACTATTATCAAAATTACATAGTAAGAGTATTAGATGATCGTAATAGATTATTTAGTTATAAAGTTAAATTACCAGTAAGTTTTTTACAGAATTTTAAATTAAGTGATAAAATAATAATTGGTAACAGAGAATTTTTGATCAATAAAATAACTGCTGACTTAACAACTGGAGATAGTACATTAGAATTATTAAATATTTTTTAGATGATGATTAGAAATATATTGAGTTGCCTAAGTTTAATTGAAAAGAGTGATGTAGAAGTCATTAAAATAGCAAAGGGTAAGTATTTATACCCAAAAACATTTAAAGGCCTTAAAAACGCGTTAAAAACATTAAAAACAAAGTAAAATGCCACAAGTAGAAGTAGTAGAATTAAAAGCGGATGTAAAAGATGCTATAAAAAGCATAGATAAAATGACTGATGCTATTGAAAATCTTGAGAAAGCGCAAGAAGATCAAGCAAAAGCACATTTAGCAGAGTTAGATAAAATAAAAAAAGCAAGTGAAAAGAATGAAAAGGCAACTAGTAAGTTAGCCAAAGGGTTTAGAGGTGTAGGTCTTGCTATGAAAGCAGCAGGGATAGGTCTAGTACTTGCAATAGTAAACAAACTTACAGAGGCATTAATGCAAAACGAACAAGTAGCAGATGCAGTCAATACGGTTTTTACTGCTATAGGTTTAGTATTTAAGCAAGTTACAGATGCTTTATTTGAAACTTTCCAAAGAGTTAGTGAGGCAACTGGTGGTTTTGATGCTATGCAGAAAGTAATTATGAATTTACTTAAAATTGCATTTACTCCTCTTAAATTATCTTTTCTTGCTATTAAAGGTGCAATACTTGGTGCTCAATTAGCATGGGAACAAAGTTGGTTTGGAGATGGAGACCCTAAAAAAATAAAAGAGTTAAAAGCAGGATTAAGTGAAATAAAAGAGGAAGTCAAAAAAGCAGGAGAGGAAGCCATTGAAGCAGGTAAAAATGTTGTAACTAATATAGGTGAGGCAGTAGGAGAAGTTGCAATGTTAGCAACAGAAAGTATTGATGCGGTAAGCGAAGTAGTAGAAAATATTGATGCTCAACAAGTAATGTCTGATGCTAAACGACTAACACAATTAAAAAAGAATTATGAACTTATAGGACTTCAGCAACAAAGGTTAATTGAAAAGTATGATGAGGAAGCAGAAAAGCAAAGACAGATAAGAGATGATGTTTCTAAAAGTATTGAGGAAAGAATAGAAGCCAATAAAAGATTAGGCGAAATATTAAAAGAACAAATTGAAGCAGAGCAGTCACAAGCACAAAGTAGAATAAGTGCAATAAGACAACAGATACAATTAGAGGGAGAAAGTACAGAATTAAAAAATCAGTTATATGAGGCAGAAACAGAATTACTTGCCATATCAGCAAAAGTAACTGGATTAAAGTCAGAACAATTAACTAATGAAAATGCTTTAATAGCAGAACAAATAGCACTTGATCAAACTTTATTACAAAGTAAAAATACTTTAAATATTGAGCAACAAAGATTTAATGCTGAAAGAATTGAAGATGAAGTATTAAAACTAGAAAGATTACAAGAGTTATATAACCAAGAGGCACAACTTGAACTCACTAGATTAGAACAATTAAAGAACAATGCAGTAGAGGGAACACAAGCAAGAGCCGATGCAGAGGTGGCATATAACGAAAAAATGCAAGAGTTACAACAGCAGAATGTTATATTCCAAGAAGAAATAACTGACACTAAGAAAAAATTAGATGATGATGAGGCGGCAAGTAAAGAAGAAAACCTAGCAAAAGTTGGGGGAGCATTAGCAAACCTTAGCCAAGTATTAGGGCAAGAAACTGCAGCAGGTAAAGCCACGGCAATAGCGGCAACTACTATTTCTACTTATCAGTCAGCACAAGATAGTTATAAGTCATTAGCAGGAATTCCAATTATAGGTCCAGCATTAGGGTTTGCGGCGGCAGCAGCAGCAATTGTTGGAGGTGTAGCACAAATTAAAAAAATTACTGCAACTAAAATACCTAAGGCACCAGATCCAGGCAGTCAAAACCCAACACCAACACAAACCACACCGGCAATGGCAACTCAAAGTGCAGCGCCTAATTTTAGTTTAATAGGTGCAAGTGGAACAAATCAATTAGCAGATGTTCTTGGGCAACAAAATGACCAACCAGTTCAAGCATATGTAGTAGCAAATGATGTTACAAGCGCACAAAGTTTAGAAAGAAATATTGTAGAAACAACCAGTTTATAAATATTAATCGTTATATAAAAAAAAGCATTATGAGTTTAGATATAGTAGAATTATTTTTAGAGGACAACGATATGGATACCGGTATTGATGCTATTAGCATTGTTGAGTACCCAGCCATAGAAGAAGATTTTATCGCATTAAAAGGAAAAGAGTTTAAATTTCAAGCAGTAGATGAAGAAAAGAAAATATTAATGGGTCCTCTATTAATACCAAACAAACCTATATATAGAAAGGATGATGATGGAAAAGAATACTATATCTATTTTTCTAAAGAAACAGTAAACCAAGCAAGTCAATTATTCTTAAAAAATAGTAAGCAAAAAAATAGCACCTTAGAACATGCTAAAAAATTACATGGTTTGACTTTAGTAGAAAGTTGGATTGTAGAAGATTCAAAGATGGACAAATCATATAAAATGGGAATGGAAATGCCAGAGGGAACTTGGATGGGGTCTGTAAAAGTAGATAATGATCAAGTTTGGCAAGAGTTTGTAAAAACTGGTAAAGTAAAAGGTTTTTCAATAGAGGGATATTTTGCAGAACAAGGAAAGAGAGAATTTAAAACACAAGTTATAGATGGTGGTAGAGCAATAATTGATGATCGCCTTGCTTATGCGACAAAAGAAAAAGCAATTGAAACTGCTAAAGACTTAGGGTGCGAGGGTTACCATACACATGATTTAAATGGTAAAACTTGGTATATGCCTTGTAGAAAGCATAAGAACACACCGAAAGAAGATGTTGCCTTAGAAACCTTAAAAGAAATATATAGAATGCTATATGAAGCAAAGTTTAAGAAACCTTGTTGGGATGGGTATGAAATGGTAGGAACAAAAAGAGTAGATGGAAAAGAAGTGCCTAATTGTGTACCAATTAAAAATTAATTATGCCGAACAGAAATCAACCTAAAGGAACTGAAGGGTGGGGAGTATCAAGAAGAAAGCCGGGTTGTCTTTGCATTGACGGAGAAACTTATGCGAATGAATGTTGTGAGGGTTATCTAATGAACCAAGGTATCGGTAGAACACAAGGCAGTGACCCATTCCAGCAAAATTTATTAAAATCAGAACAAGCCTCTCAAGGTAAACCTCAATTTTTAATTCTATGGCAGAATGATCAAAATGAAAGAGGAAGTATAGTGTGGGGACCTAATATTTAAAAAAATGAGTAATAAAACAATAACACAGTTACCAATAGTTACAAGTGCAACCGATAATGATAAGTTAGTAATAGTTCAAAATGATGTTACTAGTCAAATAAGTGTAGGAGATTTAGAAACCTCAGCAATGGTACCCTCATTATTAGAAGTTGGAAGAATACAAAAAATTAATGCTCAAACTTTCTTTGCTAGTGATGAAGCAAACATAATAACTATAGAAACTATAAGTAATGAGTATATAGATGTAACTGGTGGTAATACAATAAAAATTTTAAAACCTGGTAGTTATATTTTTGAAGCAACTTTTAACTTTGTAAGAGATACTAGTGGTGGAAATACTTGTGTATCTGTCAAAGGTTCTTATGGTGGTGGTAATCCTAACAACTCTGAAAATCAAATTGCTCATTTAAATGATAGCACTTTAACTGCTACTTTATTTTATTCAGAAATTGTTAATGTTACTCAAGCAGAAATTGATGGTGGTTTTGAAAATAGTTATATTTATTACATGCTAAGAGATAGCACATTAAGTAGTGGTAATGGCTCAACTGACGGAAAATTAGGGCAGACAACTTTAGGTAATCCTTTCTTTAGTCCTATTAGACCACTAGTACTAGAAATATTTAAATTAATTCCTTAAATGCCCAACTACATATGGTAAATGGTTATATACTTAATTAATAACCTTTTAAAAATTTATCATATGAACGCGATTGATATACTAAAGCGTTTCGATACTTTCCTAAAAAAAGCAGAAATTGAATTGGCAACAATGAAATTAGCAAACGGGGCAACTA
>VMHT01121266.1_pt1 | contig 32314 bp, 24 predicted proteins | sample 4693611 | NCBI WGS metagenome assembly VMHT01 (sample SAMN12280063, study PRJNA550983) | marine metagenome | isolation source: seawater sampled from same location over 5 years 0.02-0.2 micron viral filtrate | place: USA: collected off the coast of southern California halfway between the port... ...
AAGAAGAATCCGCAGGACTTTGCACTTTGGAAAAAAGCCGAACCACAGCATATTATGCGCTGGCCTTCGCCCTGGAGCGATGGTTTCCCTGGCTGGCATTTAGAGTGCACCGTGATGAGCACAAAATATTTAGGGGAAGAATTTGATATTCACGGAGGCGGAATGGATCTAAAATTCCCGCACCATGAATGTGAAATTGCCCAGGGAGAAGCCGCTACCGGGAAAAACCCGGTTCATTACTGGCTACACGCCAACATGCTTACTTTAAACGGTAAGAAAATGGCTAAAAGTACGGGCAATAATATTCTTCCTGAAGAAATTTTCTCTGGAAATAACGATGTTCTAGACAAACCATTTTCACCGAATGTGACCCGATTCTTTATGCTTCAGGCCAATTACCGTAGCATCCTGGATTTTTCAGATGAAGCACTAAAAGCAAGCGAAAAAGGTTTTAACCGATTAATGGATGCTTACCACGCCATAGATGAGCTTCCGATTTCAGATAAATCGAGCATAGATATAAAGAGTTGGAAAAAGTCTTGCTACGATGCGATGAACGATGACTTTAACAGCCCGATTCTAATTGCCAAGCTTTTTGATGCGGTTAAGATGATTAATAACATCAAAGAAGAAGCCGCTACAATCACTTCTGAAGATAAAGACGAATTGCAAAAAACAATGTCGGCTTTTATGTTTGACGTGTTAGGTCTTTTAGACAAGGTTTCTGAAAATAATGATACTTCAGATAAGCTTTCTTCAACAATAGAATTACTTATAAAACTGCGAGCTGAAGCAAGAAACAATAAAGATTTTGCTTTAAGTGACCAGATAAGAGATCAATTACAGGAAATGGGTATTCAGCTTAAAGACGGAAAAGAGGGCACTACTTTTACTATCAAACCAGCATGATGCTGGGCACAATAGCGGCAAAAATTAGAGTAATAATTAAAGTTCTATGCTAAATTCCAGGGTTTCTATCCAAATTACAAACCTCTAAAAACAGGAAAGACGATGCTTAAAAAATGGTTAGCATATCCGTTTATCCTGTTAGTGAAATTTTACCAGAATTTCATTTCCCCACTTACACCGGCAACCTGTCGTTATACACCAACCTGCTCCCAGTACAGCCTAACGGCTTTACAGCGTTTTGGCGTTTTCAAAGGTGGCTGGCTTAGCTTAAAACGCATTTTTAGCTGTAACCCCTGGGGCGGAAAAGGCTACGATCCCGTTCCCGAAAAAACAAAAACCAAAATATAGGGCAACTACTTCCAAATATGTATCTTTACCTTACTAATCAATTTTAATTTATGCTTTTTAACGCGATCACCTGGAGCCCTTCAGAAGGTTTAGACTTAGGTTTTTTCACCCTTCACTATTACAGTTTAATGTTTTTGATAGCCTTTGGACTAGGCTGGTATATCATGAAAAGCATTTATGTAAGGGAAAAAGTATCTATAGAAAAACTGGATTCGCTTTTTATTTATACGGTTCTGGCAACGCTAATTGGTGCTAGGCTGGGACACGTAATTTTTTATGATTGGGATTACTTTCAAAATCATTTATTAGAAATATTCTTACCGGTTAGATTTGAACCCGAATTTGAATTTACCGGTTTTAGAGGTTTGGCCAGTCATGGTGCAGCAATTGGGATTATCATCGCAATGTATCTTTATCGAAAACGCGTTTTAGACAAACCAGTGCTATGGGTTTTAGATAGAATTGTACTTCCTGTAGCCAGTGGAGCTATTTTTGTAAGAATAGGAAATTTTATGAATTCTGAAATTATAGGAAAACCCACCAATTCCGATTACGGAGTGATTTTCGCAAATCTAGGCGAGACTTTTCCACGCCACCCAGCCCAGTTATATGAATCTTTTTGCTATTTACTTATCTTTATATTGCTATGGTTCTTATACTGGAAAACCGAAAAACGCCATAAAATAGGTTATCTTTTTGGCCTATTCCTGGTTTTACTTTGGACGGTGAGATTCTTTATCGAATTTATAAAAGAAGCCCAGGTAGAAGAACGAACCACCTGGTTGTTAAATACCGGGCAATGGCTTAGTATTCCCTTTATAATTGCTGGATTGTATTTTATGTATCGTCCTACCAAACCAAGAACCGTATGATACGTAAATGCATAATCTTATCGGCTATTTTAACCATTTCCTTCCTATCTTCCTGTAAAGATGATGAGACTGAAGCACCCATAGAAACCGAAGAGATCACTTTCACTAAAGAAGGTGAAGCTACTTTGCTGAAACCTAATGGAGATACTATTCAGCAAATCGATATTGAAATTGCCGATAATTCTTATGAACGCCAAACAGGTTTAATGTATCGCGAAAGTATGGAAGACGACCAAGGAATGCTCTTTATTTATGATAACGAAGCTCCACGAGCCTTTTATATGAAAAACACTTATATCCCTCTAGATATTATTTATTTTGCTGCAGACAGCACCGCAGTGAGTTTCCAGAAGAACGCGCAACCGCAGGATGAAACTTCGTTACCATCTGGAGAACCGGCCCAGTTCGTCCTTGAATTAAACGCGGGACTTGCAGACGATTGGAACATTGAAGTTGGCGACAAGATAGATTTCGAAAGGGTAGATTAGGTTTAGACCTACAGGTTTTATTCCTTACTATTTATATAAAGTTTATCATTGAATAGGGCGGCTTAATTTCCGCTTTTACCATACCCATTAAATGAAATTGACCCTAGTTCCTGAGCTGGGCAGGGAAGATACTTCCGCGTGGATTTGATACAAGCTTCATCCTCGTATTCATAATAGTACTTTTATTTACCACTAATACCTATGCGCTAATCTATAATTAAGGTTTAGGAAAAAACTTATAAGCTTCATCTAAAAATTCACTAAACAATATGTAATTCTTTTTATCTGGATTGTGAATAGGATAAAAATATCCTATTCCACTTTTATTGGTTACCGTTACACTCACTTGAATCCCATCTATAATAACTCGGTTCTTATTATTTTTTATTTCGAATAAAATTTCCTCTTTAGCATTTATTATAGAATCAGCTAGTTGAATAAGTCTATCTTCGTGTGAAAAAACCATGCATTTTTTTGTAAAAATTTTACTTGCATCTATAATATTCATCATCTCTCGATTATCCTCTGCGGTACGATTTTTTTTATATCGCAGTTGTCTATATCTAAGACTATCGGTTTCACTTAAATCATCTTCTCCAGAATACTCTGAAAAATAAACTTTGATATCCTCCTCATTATAGTGGCGAATATCAAAAATGTGTTCGAAGGCAGGAAAGGTTCCACTTGATTCTATTTTTAGCTTATAAATCTCTTGTGAATAACAATTTATGCTAATAAAAATAACTAAAAGAGTAATAACTTTTTGCATATCGAGCTTTATTTGAAAAGAGTTCCAAGGTGAATCAAATATACAGGTTTAGCCTAAAATCAAGCAGCCTGAACCGATTTTCTCTGAATTGAGCATAAAGAGTTATAAAACCCGGCTACAACAAAACCAAGCCATAAAAAAAGCGCCCCTTTTGGAGCGCTTTTTACTTTATTTATTTCCGAAGAAATCTTAAGCAGTAGTTGCTTCAGAGTCTTCTTCAATTTTCTTCTTCTTTTCGATCTTAGATTTATCGGTTACACTGTCAAACATAACAGGAGTCGCGATAAATAAAGAGGAATAAGTACCTACAATTACACCAATGATCAAGGCAAACATAAAGCCTCTAATGCTTTCTCCACCAAAGATAAAGATAGCAAGTAAAACGATTAAAGTAGTAAGCGAGGTATTCAATGTACGGCTAATAGTACTATCTAAAGCCACATTTACTGTTTTACCTAATGGCCAGCTGGTGTGCTCGTTTACAAATTCTCTAATTCTATCAAATACAACCACGGTATCGTTTAATGAGTAACCAATTACCGTAAGGATTGCAGCAATAAATGCCTGGTTAATTTCCATACTAAATGGCATCACTTTGTATAATAAAGAGAAGACACCCAAAACAATTATAACATCGTGAGCTACTGCAGCAACAGCACCAATACTAAACTGCCATTTTCTAAATCGCAATAAGATATACAAGAAAATTACTACTAGCGATCCTAAGATAGCCCAGAAAGAGTCGTTCTTAATATCATCGGCAATAGTTGGACCTACTTTCATAGACTGCATAATACCAATTTCCCTTTCGGCTCCACCTGTAGTAAATTCATCGAAAGTAAGATCTTGCGGAAGGTAAGATTGTAAAGCATTAAACATAGATTGTTGGATCTCGTTATCTACTTCAGTACTCTCTTCATCTACTTTATATTTTGTAGTAATTTTTAACTGGTTGTTTGGCCCGAAAGTTTTTGCTTCGGCACTTCCAAATTCAGCGATCAGATCCTGTTCTACATCAGTTGGATTCACATCCTGATCAAAACGCACGGTATAAGTTCTACCCCCTACAAAATCAACTCCCGGGTTTAATCCTTGTACTATTATAGAACCAATACTTATTATGATTAAAATTCCAGAGATTATGTAAGCCATTTTACGCTTTCCAAGCCAATCTATTTTTACATTTCTGAAAAGGTTTTTGGTTGCGCCTGTAGCAAAATCAAGTGACTTTCCGTTTTTACCATATCCATCAATAAATAATCTAGTGATGAAAATTGCGGTAAATAAAGAAGTTGCGATACCTATTAATAAAGTAGTGGCAAAACCTTTAATTGGCCCTGTACCTAAAATCAATAAAATGAAACCAGTTAAACCTGTAGTAATATTCGCATCTAAAATTGAAGACAGTGCATTATTAAATCCGTCTTTAATGGCATCTTTTTGTACTTTCCCTTTAGCAAGTTCTTCACGAATTCTCTCAAAGATAAGTACGTTAGCATCTACCGATATACCAATAGTTAATACAATACCGGCAATACCAGGTAATGTTAACACCGCTCCAAGACCTGCAAGGATTCCGAAGATGAAAAGAATGTTCACTGCAAGGGCAACATCGGCAAAAAGACCGGCTTTACCATAGTAGAAAATCATCCATAACAATACAAAAACAAGGGCGATGGCAAATGACCAAATCCCGCTGTCTATAGCTTCCTGACCTAAACTTGGTCCTACAATTTCACTTTGAATAATATCTGCGGAAGCAGGAAGTTTACCTGCTCTAAGAACATTGGCTAAATCCTGACCTTCGGTAATAGTAAAATCTCCACTAATTTCGCTTCTTCCACCTGAAATAGGTCCGGTAGAAACTCCCGGAGCAGAATAAACTGTATTATCTAAAACAATTGCGATATTGCTCTGTTGTGTTGAAGCCAGACCGGTCATTTCTTCCCATAGCTTAGCTCCTCTTCCATCCATTTGCATAGAAACCGCAACTCGACCCATTTGGTCATAAGTTTGCTGTGCATCTGTAATCACATCACCACTAAGTGGTGGCTCCATATTACGGTTACCTTTTAAAGCATAAAGACCAACAACACCTTCTTCTTCTGGAATTCCCCAGGCGAATTTCGCGTAACGTTGCTCTGCAGGAAGTAAAGATCTTACCTGCGGCATACTTAGATATTTGTTCACTTTAGCAGTATCCTGAACAGAGAAATATGCCAAAACAGGACCTCCCTGGAATCCAGGACCTTCTACAAGTTCGAATAAAGGATTATTTCCTGCGCTTACTTCATCAGTAGATTCTTCACTTTCGGCAAGTAATTCATCTATGTCGCTATCGCTTTCAGCAGCAGTAGTATCAGCTTGAACTTCTGTTTCTTCGCCAACTACATCCTTAAGCACGTTATTAGCCTGAGCCAGGAAATTACCTAATTCATTATTTTTATAAACGTGCCAAAACTCTAATTGCGCAGTACTCTGCAACAATCCCTGTACACGGTTAATATCTTTTGCACCAGGTAATTCAACAAGAATTCTTCCTGAATTCCCTAAACGCTGAATATTTGGTTGGGTTACCCCGAATTTATCGATACGTTTTCTTAAAACTTCAAAAGCAGAAGTAATAGACTCATCAACCTTCCTTCTAATTACTGTTTCAACTTCGTCGTTAGACATTTCGAAGTTAATCTCATCACTTAGTGTTTTATTAGCAAACACATCTGGAGATGCAAGCTTAGCATCAGGAATATTATTAAAAGCCTCAAAGAAAAGGTCTACATAATCGTCCTGGCTATCTGTAGAAGCTTCATCAGCTTCAGCTATCGCCTGGTTAAAGGCAGGATCGTCGGTATTATTTGCTAAGCCGGCAAGAATATCTTTAACCGAAATTTGAAGAATTACGTTAATTCCTCCTTTAAGGTCAAGCCCTTTGTTAAGCTCTTTGTCTTTGGCGTCACTGTAAGTAATACCTGCAACAATCTCGTTGTTCGCAACCGAATCGAGATAGTTTTGCTGTTCAACATCTCTCAATGCTGAATAATTTTCTACATTTTCGCTAATTTTTTGCCTGGCAAAATCTTCAGCTTCACTTTCTACATTATTGGTAATAAAAGTAAAAGACAACTGATATATACATACCAGTCCAAATAAAATTGCAAAAACCTTAATCAGTCCTTTGTTCTGCATTATTCCTTAAGTTATAATTAATTAGGTCGATTTTAAAAACGGACAAATATAGGGTTTCAAAAATGAAATGCCAACAATTTTTTTTTGAATAATTTAACTTTTAAACATAAAAAAGACCGCAAGTTTTGCGGCCTTTTTTAACATATATTCAAGTTTAAAACTACTTATAGTTCTAATAGGGCATTGGTTTTATTCACACCCTCTGCACTTTCTTTAATCTTATTAGACTCGGCATCATCAAGCTCTATCTCAACAATTTTCTCAAGTCCGTCTTTACCTAAAATTGCAGGCACTCCAATGCAAATATCATTTAATCCGTATTCACCTTCCAACATTGCAGAGCAAGGGAACATCTTCTTTTGGTCGCAAGCAATTGCCTGAACCAAAGCTGAAACTGCCGCACCAGGTGCATACCATGCACTGGTTCCTAATAATTTAGTAAGGGTTGCTCCACCTACTTTAGTATCTTCTGAAACCTGGTTTAAACGATCTTCAGATAAAAATGCAGATACAGGTACAGAATTTCTGGTAGCTAATCTTGTTAGCGGCACCATTCCGGTATCACTATGGCCTCCAATTACCATCCCATCAACATCTGATGGCGGACATTCTAAAGCTTCACTCAATCTAAATTTAAAACGTGCGCTATCTAAAGCTCCGCCCATTCCAATAATCTTATTCTTTGGAAGACCGGTAGTTTTATGCACAAGGTAAGTCATAGTATCCATAGGATTACTTACCACGATTAGTGTTACATTCGGAGAATGCTTAATAAGGTTTGATGAAACTTCTTTTACGATCCCGGCATTTATTCCAATTAATTCCTCGCGAGTCATCCCCGGTTTACGCGGAATACCACTTGTAATCACAGCAATATCACTACCCGCGGTTTTAGAATAATCGTTAGTTGTTCCGGTGATTTTAGTATCAAAACTGTTTAGGGTTGCAGTTTGCATTAAATCCATTGCTTTCCCTTCGGCTACTCCATCTTTAATATCGAGTAAAACCACTTCTGAAGCAAAATCTTTAATGGCAACATATTCTGCACAGCTAGCACCAACGGCACCTGCTCCTACTATAGTAACTTTCATCTTATATTTTATTTAAATCGGTTAATATTTGATTCCAAAAATACAAATATTGCTATAGTATTACTATAAGATATGGTTAAAACTGGCGTATATTATATTCTAAAATGCAGCCCGGCGTTAATGTGGAAAAATTTACCGGCAGTCGCCATGGTACTAATTTTAAATCTATTGAAATAAATATTAAAACCAAGATCGGCTTTAAATTGCGCCTGGCTTTGGTCTAAGCCTCTCAGCGCATTATTAATAGGACTTAATGCAATACCAGATCCTCCCATAGCATAGCTAAAATTGGAATTCGTTGCTCCTAAAGCTCCAAATACTTCAAAATCATCTCCATACTTTTTAGAGCCTAATACCGATGCCATCCAAAGATTGGAATTCACATTTACCAGGTTCAAGTTCACAACATTCTCTATGCTTACAGGTGTAAATTCATACTCTACATCGAATTTACTAAAGGCAATTATAGCCGCAGCCTGGAAATCGTCTTCATTATTAAATTTAAAGTACTGTGAAAAATTATGCTTTATTCCTGCTCCATATGTGGTCACTGCAACGCCATCAACCATTAACTGAGGTAAAAATCTGGCTGCAAATTCAGTTTCATAAGGCAAACCAACATTAGCTTGAATAAAGGGGTAAGCGACCACACCTTTATTTACTCCTTCCAGAGCCTGAAACTCAAAAGATTCTCCTAATAAATTCCCTTCAAAATAAACATCGGTTTCTCCACCAAAAGCTGTAGGCACTACGGCATTACTTCCTTCTCCTTTAATACTCAAAATTGCTCCGCCATTTTGATGAACACCGGCTAAGTCATTATTTGAAATAGTAAAACTTTGACGATTAGAAGGAACAATTAGCGCATTTCCCTGAAAGGAGATCTCTACTTTCCAGGGCTTTAAAGCAGTTGCTGAAGTAAACCAACCGGCTCCAGCTTGATATCCTACCCCTTCAGCTGCAGGTCCTGCAAATTCATCTGCGATATACAGCATCTCATTTGCAAATTTTGTAAGATCATCTTCCTGAGCATAGGAGTTAACTGAAAATAAAATAAATAGAATGAGGTATTTAGCTTGAAATTTCAAAATAAGTAGGTGTTAAGTTAGGCGGTAAAAATAACAAAAAAAGTTTTCTAAAAGCAACATTAAACAAGAGCATAAAAAAACCCGCAAGAACACTTGCGGGTTATATTTAATACTCGTTAAGCACTAGGCATCAATATTCGCGTACTTAGCGTTCTTCTCGATAAATTCACGTCTTGGCGGCACCTCATCTCCCATAAGCATAGAGAAGATTCTATCAGCCTCACCACTATTGTCTATACTTACCTGTCTTAGTTTTCTTCTTTCAGGATCCATAGTAGTATCCCAAAGTTGTTCGGCATTCATCTCCCCAAGACCCTTATAACGTTGAATTTGAACTCCACCGCTATAACTTTCAGCAATCTCATCACGTTCTTCCTCACTCCAGGCATAACGTTTCTTGCTTCCTTTTTTCACCAAATATAAAGGTGGGGTTGCAATATAAATATGCCCTCCTTCTATCAATTCTTTCATGTATCTATAGAAGAAAGTTAAGATAAGCGTTTCAATGTGACTACCATCTACATCGGCATCACACATTATCACCACTTTATGATATCTTAATTTATCGGTATTTAAAGCCTTACTATCCTCCTCAGTACCAATAGTAACTCCAAGAGCAGTGTAAATATTCTTTATCTCTTCATTATCGAAAACACGATGTGTCATCGCTTTTTCAACATTCAGGATCTTACCTCTTAACGGAAGGATGGCCTGGAATTTACGGTCACGACCCTGTTTGGCCGTACCACCCGCAGAGTCACCCTCAACAAGAAAAACTTCACTCTGTGTAGGATCCTGTTCAGAACAGTCAGATAATTTCCCGGGCAAGCCGCCAATACTCATCGCGGTTTTACGCTGAACCATGTCACGGGCTTTTTTCGCCGCGTTCCTGGCCTGCGCTGCAAGAATCACCTTTTGAATAATGGTTTTAGCATCATTCGGGTTTTCCTCCAGGTAATTTTCAAGCATCTCTGAAACCGCCTGCGAAACAGCCGAAGTTACTTCCCTGTTTCCTAGTTTTGTTTTTGTTTGCCCTTCAAACTGAGGCTCTGCTACTTTTACTGAAATAATCGCGGTTAATCCCTCACGGAAATCATCTCCAACGATCTCAAACTTCAGCTTATCCAGCATACCCGAAGCATCGGCGTATTTTTTAAGCGTGGTAGTTAAACCACGTCTAAAACCAGATAAGTGTGTTCCACCTTCGTGGGTATTAATATTATTAACGTAAGAATGCAGGTTTTCGTTAAAAGAGGTATTGTAAACCATCGCTACCTCAACAGGAATATCGTTCTTTTCTCCTTCCATCGAGATCACATCTGCGATAATAGGCTCACGGTTTCCATCAAGGAATTTTATAAATTCTTTTAATCCATCTTCAGAATAAAATCTTTCAGAAAGATATTCACCTTCTTTATTAACCTCACGCTTATCGGTAAGTGTAATTTGAATTCCTTTGTTCAAATATGCCAACTCACGCATTCTACTAGACAAAGTTTCGTAGCTATAATCTACACTTTGCTGAAAAATACTTGGATCTGGCTTAAAGGTGATCACCGTTCCATTAAGGTCGGTTTCACCCACAGGTTTAACCGGATAAAGCGGTTTTCCTATTTCATATTCCTGCTCCCAAATTTGACCATCTCTGTAAACCGTAGCTTTAAGAGCGGTAGAAAGTGCGTTAACACAACTTACCCCAACCCCGTGCAAACCACCGGAAACCTTATAAGAATCTTTGTCGAATTTACCACCGGCACCAATCTTGGTCATTACCACCTGCAGCGCAGAAACACCTTCTTTCTTATGAAGGTCTATTGGGATTCCCCTTCCGTTATCCTCGGTAGTTACCGAGCCATCTTCATTTATAGTAACTTTAATGGTATCACAATGGCCGGCCATAGCCTCATCTATAGAGTTATCTACCACCTCATACACCAAATGATGCAAACCTCTTACGCCGGTATCTCCAATATACATAGAAGGCCTTAAGCGCACATGCTCCATTCCTTCTAACGCCTGGATACTATCGGCCGAGTAATTGTGTTTTTTGGCTTCTTCGCTCATATATTTTGCTAATTAAATTCGTCTATTTTGAATAACGAACAAATATAACAAAACGCATATTTTTAATGACCCCACAAGCTCTTACAAGGCTTTAAGTTATTAACAATTTGTGCAAAAAAAAGCCTAAAATAAAGCAAAATTAATGCTGCCTTACTGCATAACAAATCACACGACTATAAACCTAAATATCTTCTAATTTTTACAGTTCGCTTTCCTGGATTTAATATACGTAGAGAAGCACTTATAAAGGACTTTTGGCATAAACTGACTAAAAATCGGGAATTCATAGAATTAATACTTTTACCGCTTTTCACCGCCAACAATTTTTGCCATAATCTTAACAATAATATCTTCTCTCAAACTATAAACAACACTTTCGCAAAATCTTTTCTAAAGTTTTAAAAGTAAAAACTCTCGAAAGGCTAACATTTTCCAGCACTTTAATTATTCAATATTTTAACAGCAACTAAATAAATCTTTAACATCTTAAGAAATAGGAGTAAACTATCTTTAGGTTTAAAATCAAACACAATGAAAAAAATACTTTTAACAGCAGTATGTTTAATAGGATTTCTTGGATTCCAGGACGTACTGGCACAGGAAACAGAGCAAAGCAGTGATCCTAATTTCCCGAAATTAGATACCAGTCCGCTTGATATGATTATTCACCGAAATCAAAAAGACGAGGTGATCATGAGAGTAATATACAGCCGTCCTCAAATGCGGGATCGTGAAATTTTCGGAAAACTGGTACCTTATGGAGAAGTTTGGAGAACCGGAGCTAACGAGGCTACGGAAATCACTTTTTATAATGATATGACCGTTGGTGGCGAAACTGTAAAAGCCGGCACCTATACGCTTTACACTATTCCAGATGAAAAGCATTGGACCGTAATCCTGAATAAATCAGTTCACACCTGGGGCGCTTACGAATATACCGATGAAAGGGATTATGTAAGAATTAAAGTTCCAGTTAGAAATGCGAGTCATAATATTGAGAATTTCTCTATGACTATAGAGCAGAAAGAAAATGAAGAAGGCGCTAACCTGTTAATGGGTTGGGCAGATAAGTATGTGAAAGTACCTTTTTCTCCTGCGGAAAAATAGGACATCTAACTAAACCAAAAAAACGGCTGTTTATAAAAGGAACAGCCGTTTTTTTTATGGAATATTGAGATATTTATGTGTTTGAAGCGAAACCTTCCATTTTGGATTTTTCATTACAAAATCAACTATCAAGGGCATCATTTTATCTCTATTGCTCCACTCCGGTTGCAAATAAAGAATACAATTCTCGCTAACTTTTTCAGCCTGCTCTTCAGCAAACTTAAAATCATGCTTATTAAAAATTATTACTTTCAGCTCGTGTGCCAGCGGATAAATCTCTTCAGTAGGTAATTTTATTTTCTTTGGTGATAAACAAATCCAATCCCACTGTCCGGTTAATTTATAAGCTCCCGAGGTTTCTATATGAATATCACAACCTTTTGCTTTTAATGCCCCGGTAAGCCTCGTCATATCCCAGGTAAGCGGTTCCCCACCGGTAATCACAATAGTTTTACTGCTTGCTACCGCTTTTTCTACAATCTCACCTATATGTGTTGGCGGATGAATAGATGGGTCCCAGCTTTCTTTAACATCGCACCAATGGCATCCTACATCGCAGCCTCCAATTCTTATAAAATAAGCGGCAGTTCCTTTATGAAATCCCTCTCCCTGTATGGTATAAAACTCCTCCATTAAAGGAAGCATTATCCCATCATCTACCAATGCCTTAGTTTCTTCTGTAATCATAGCCGGCAAAGATACGGAATCTCTTTTTTTATCCTGTGCTTCAGGCCAAATTCCTCTCTCTAATCTAAAATAAGGGCATTTCCTACATCAAAGTTTTCTTTTGAAAGATCTATGAAAAACCCATTAATTACAGCATACTCTAAGTTTCCATCTTTTTTTAGAAAGAAATTAGGCTGCAAATTTTCCGGAATTTCGAAATCTTCGGTTACCAGGTTTATAGGTAATTTGGTAAAATCATCTTTCGGCAACTCTTTTAAAACGACATAAGAATAACCCTCTTTAAGTATTTCTGAAATATTCACTTGTTGAAATTTCTCTAAATTTTCAAAGGTCTCCGGGTAAATTTTCCCCTGTTCAAATTTATAACCAGAAGCGTCAAATTCTTCGTATCCGTAATAGGTAGAAAGATCTCCCTGATCTGAAATACTAGAATTATAAAAATAATCCAGATCCTCATCCTGAACTTCGTATAGGTTAATCCCTAAATCTAAAATATAGTCTTCTCCTAATAATTCATAAGTAAGCCCGGTAAGTTTTAAATCAAAAAGCTTCCTATCGTTATTGGGAATCTCTTCATATTTAGAAATTTTAGCGTTTTTATAATCCTCATCGGCAATAGAAAATATGGCGGCAAGAATAGAAACGAAATTCAACTTTCTAATTTCCTGTTTTTCCGGATCTTTTGGGTAACCACCAGATTCAATTAGAATAGTACTTGTCCCCCATTTTTGAATATTATCTCCAAAAGCACGAGGCTCAAAATCGTCGTTATAACGTCCCACCTGGCCCGGCGCATATTCCTGCAGAATGTTATTCATTTGCACAATTACCTGCATCGCTGCTCCACGCACTTCATTTATTGATTTTTCGTAATTATAGGCCGGCGCTAAATAAGAAATGGTTGCAGGCTTTGGAGTTCTTTCAGCATTATAATAGGTACTTTGATCATGAAGATTAAAACCAAAATCGGCATCCAGGTTATCACGTACATTTTTTAAAGTTTTACTTTCCGGAGACTGTAATCGCAGGGCATCACGATTAATATCTACACCCAATAAGTTTCTACGCTGAAAACGGGCTGCACCATCAGGATTTAGCATTGGCAAAAAATGAAGTTTTACATTTTTCAACATTTCTTCTTTTTCTTCTAAAAATGCTTCGGAATCAAGGAAATTGAGAATATCGAAAATTGCCATGGTAGCAGTAGATTCATCGCCATGCATTTGCGACCATAGAAAAACATCTACATCACCTTCGCCTACAGAAATCAATTGAAGCGGTCTGCCCTCTATAGATTCCCCAACCTTAGTGACTTTAAAATTTTCCTTTTGATTGAAATCATCGATTAAAGGCTGAATTTTAGTCTGCGTAAAACGGCGCTTTTCAATAGATTCCTCTTTAAAATTTTCATAAGAATTGTATAGTTCTCTATAGAGTTCTTTATCCTGTGCTGTACTACTTGAAAGGGTGAAAAAAGCGCATACAAAAAACAGGAAACTTAATTTTTTAAAATTCATTTAGCATCGTTTTTAGGAACAGGTTTAAAATTAAGGTTTTTAGTTTTTTTTCGAACTTTATGCATAAATTCTTTACCGGGATCGGTCTTTTGAGTTCGATAAGATTCATCTTTCTCCAGCCATAATTCGTGGCCTACAAACTGCGGATATTCATAATGCCCCAACAAATATTCTATATCATGTTTTTCAGCTAAATATTTCACTAAATCAATATTAGCCTTAAGCTGGGCTTTAGTAAGCGGGGTTTCTTTAGTACCTCCGACATTTTCGACTCCAATTGCTGCGTGGTTTAAGCCAATTACGTGTCGCGCCATTGTAGTTTCTGGCATTAACCTGTAAATTGTACCATCGCGATCCACCAGAAAATGAGCAGATACATTTAAAGCACCGGCTTTTTGAATATCTTCTCTGGCGCCAGGTAATTTAACCGAATTAAATGCACGAAACGAACTTTCTAAATCTGGAATTGCCGTCCAGTGCAGCACGATCATTTTTGGAGAAATTTCAGGAGAAGATTTTTCTAAACCGTAACGTTCCTCCAGATAATTTAGGCTAAGCTGCATTCGTTCTTCATTAAAAATTATAGGACGATCTATTATTCTCTCGGAAACGTCAGCACTTTTACAACTGAATAAAAAGAGTGTGAAAATGATAATTATATACCTCATTGAAAACATATTTAAAACTAAAATCTCCCGGGCAAGCCGGGAGATTTTTTCATTAATAATATTTGATAATCTTATTCATCCCAAAAAATCTTATCGGTAAGACTTACATCGGGAACATTACTTCCATTTCTACTAACTTCAGAATCTGGATACGCTAACCTACTAATAAACTCCCCATTAAGATCTGGATTTACGTTTACCGGCAGATCAAAATCTTCGTAAGAATAATCATACCTACGAGCATCCACCCAGGTTTCAGGGTGTAAAAACATTGCGATCCATTTTTCCTTGAAAATATCATCTATGGTAAAATCTGCTTCACCCATGCTAACTTCAGGATTATTCATATAGGCCTCTATCTCTGCAGGCTCTACTCCTATTTTAGTCATATGAGCTCTAATTCCTGTTAAATAGGCTTCATAAGATCTACTTTTATCAATTTCAAAAGCAGCTTCAGCTTCGATGAATTTCTGTTCAAAGTAAGTTGCTATTAAAATTGGCGATAGCTCACTCGAGTAATAGTCTCCAGGTTCAAGTACAGAACGAGCCCCTTGTTCCGGAGCATCTCCTCTACCGGCTCCATTCTCTACGCCTATGTATTCACCATCGTCTGTAGCGCCAACCATATAAGGTAATCTTGGATCCTGAACTCCGTACAGAGTACCATCCATACTTTCTATAAATTGCTCTGAAATCCATCCTCCAAGAAGTAAATCAGCATTATTTATAGCTACGTTTGCCCACGGATTAAACTGCTCTGGAAAGTATTCTACCTGAGCATCATCTGCATTAGACTCCATTCCATTATCTAAAGCAGCAAGCACCGCGGCAGGATCATAAGAACCTGTTTCGCTGTAATGGTTAAGATATCTTGCTTTAAGCATGTTCCCGAGTTTCATCCATTTGCTAATATCTCCACTATAAATAAAATCGTCTTCCCCGAGTGAAACTTCGGTAGGGTTAGATAGGTTTACAAGGCCCTGGTCTAACAAGTTCAAAATTTCCTGGTACAATTCACTATCATCGTCATAGGACGGTGTGATAGTTTGAAAATCCAAACCTTCACTATAAGGGATACTTCCCCAGGCATCTACCGTCATTCCCAAGTTTAAGGCCATTAATATCTGCCCTGCTCCCTGGTAATGATTTGCTCCATTTTCCCCGGACTGATTTATGAGGTCACTTAAATCTGTCATGACGTTATACATATTGGACCAGGTACCGCTGTAATTAACCGGATCCATAACATCTGAAGAACTGGCCGGATTAGGCGAAGCAAGATGTTGCACATAATTAGTAGAAATATCTCCCATTCTAAATGTATTCTGGGCTGTCTCAAAAGTAGAATTCACCATTAGGGCCGAAATTGGTGCCTCTGTAGGATTATTCGGGTTATCATTAATGTCCAGGTAATCGTCACAAGACGAAAACATAAACATACTGGCAATGACAAGGTATGTGTATTTATTTTTTAGAAAATTCATATTCTTTATCTTTTTAATTATAGTCCTAGATTAAGCGTGAAAAATAAACTTTGCACTCCCGGGTAACCTAACCCAGTAAAACCAACAGCATTACCACCAGCTCCTGCGCTAAAGGACTCGGGATCAAAACCATCCCATGGAGTGTAAAGGATAATGTTATTCGCCGCCACAGAAACACGCGCTGAAGTAAAAGGTAAAACACTTAATACGTTTTCCTGTAAGCTATATCCAAGAGAAATATTTCTCAACTTTATAAATGAAGCATCGTGAACAAAATTCTCACTCACTGTTCTATAGGTATTTCTATAAAAACCTGCACCATAATTTCTACCATCAGGACCTTCACCCTGGCCTAACCACACTTCCTGATTATTTGGAGAACCATCTGCTAATACGCCGTTAAAAACGCGCGTGTCATTTCTTGCCAGGGTATATTCTGCAATACCAAAAGCAGAAAAGAAGTTATCATATTGACTATACTGCTCTAATCCAGTTCTAAAATCTATTAAAAAGGAGAAATCAAAACCTTTATAAGTGAAGTCGTTCTTAAGACCTCCAATCCATTTTGGAGTAGTGTTTCCTAAAACAAGTTGCGATCCATTTCTTAAAGGAAAACCATTTTCACCAATTACTACCGGCAGATCTTCGTTTAAAAAGATACTATTTTCATCTGCACCAAATCTTTGGTAACTGCTTCCAAAAATATTGCCATAGGCTTCTCCTTCAATAAGCTTCATGGTCACCGTACTTCCGGCATATCCAAATTGGCTTCCAACAACAATTTCTTCTATCCCTTCTCTTATATTTACTACTTCATTTTGGTTGTATGCAGCGTTTAGCGAAACATCCCACCTAAAATCTTCAGATTTAATTGGAGTTCCACGAACAATAAATTCTACCCCTTTATTTTCAATCTCCCCTGCATTGGTTACAAATGTTGAAAAACCAACACTTTCTGAAACAGGAACAGGAATAATCTGGTCTTTACTATTAGATTTATACCAGGTAAAATCTATTCCAAGACGATTTTCAAAGAATCTAAGATCTGTACCAAACTCAATAGAAGTCGTCTCTTCAGGTTTTAGCAATGGATCTCCAAAACGGCTAAAACGAGTAAATCCAACCTGACCGTTTAGTGGGTAATTCGAAGGCGAATTGTAGGTCTGTCCAATTAAATATGGGTCTGTATCCTTACCAACCTGTGCCCACGAAGCTCTCAGTTTACCAAAAGTTAAAAATTCAGGCGTTTCAACAACTTCACTAAAAACCCAACCCACATTCACTGAAGGATAGAAAAAAGAATTATTACCTATTGGAAGTGTAGAAGTCCAGTCGTTTCTGGCAGTTATATTCACGAATAACATATCGTCATAACTCAACATCAAATCTCCATAAACCCCAACAAGTCTTTTCTTGCGCTTATCTTGTGAATTTGATATTTGACTGGTATAACTTAAATCGTAAAATTGCGGAATTACAAAATTTTCCCCAGTTGCATCTACCCGTTTGTAATCACGCTCAAAAACATCATTACCTATTCTTAAAGTACTTCCAAATTTTTCTGTCCAATCTTTAGTGAGAGTAATAAAGAAGTTAGAGTTGATATCCCGACTTTCAATACTTGTTTCTGAAATAGAACCGGTACTGCTTAAGGGCACTTCGCCATCTATCCCTAAAGGACCAGGAGTGATCTCTGTTCTATTTTCACTGTAATAGTCGGTACCAATCAGGTAATTAATATCCAACCACTCAAAAGGACTATAGGTAAATTTAAAATTCCCAATAGTTCTGTTAACCTCATCCTCAAAAGTGCTAAAACGAGCATCATATAATGGATTGGTATTCCCATAGGTTTTCATGGTGCCATCTGGATTTATATAATCTGTAACATCATGGTTTGGTGCCCAGTACATCATACGCTCCATAAACCTGTCGTGCGGAACACGATTACCACCCGAAATAGTGTAATTCAAATTTCCTGAAAACGTAAATTTTTCGCTGAATTTTATCTGACCATTCAATCTAGCCGAGGTTCTGTTCCAGTCACTAAAAGGCATAATCCCTTCGTGACCTAAATTACCTAATGAACCATAAAAAGTAGCTTTTTCATTTCCGCCAGAAATGCTAACAGAGTTATCAATTTGAACTCCGGTATCAAAAGCATCTCTCCAAATATCATAAAATCTAACATCGGGGTCTATGGCATTAATCTCTTCCATAGAAGGTCCCCAGTTAGGCCAAAAAGAGCTCGGATCGTATTCTCCAGAAAATCCCTGTCCATATACTTCCTGGAATTTGGGATACCGATTAATCTCCTCAAAACCAATTGAACTATTAAGATTAATTCTAACCTGTCCCTCTTTACCTTTCTTTGTAGTAATAATAACCGCTCCGTTCGCAGCTCTAACTCCATACAAAGCGGTAGCCGCCGCTCCTTTTAAAACGTTTAAAGATTCAATATCATTAGGGTTAATATCTGCTGCCCTGTTGGTTAATCCACGCGGCGTACCCGCAGATTCGGTGGTCGAGTTATCAATGGGTACACCATCTACAACAAATAAGGGTTGGTTATCGGCATTAGGATCTAAAGAGTTTACACCCCTTATAATAATCCTGGCACTTTGCCCGGGAGCTCCACCAGAATTGGTGATTTGCACACCCGCAGCCTGCCCCTGTAATGCACTTACTACGTTTTGTTGTTTAGTTTTAGTAATTTCTTCCGCATTAATTTCTTGCACGGCATATCCCAGTGATCTCTTTTCCTGTTCAATACCAAAAGAGGTAACCACTACCTCATCAAGACCTTCAAGGTTCTCAACCATGCTAACATTAATTACGCTTCTTCCATTTACAGGTTGTTCCTGTTTTTCGAAGCCTAAAGAAGAAAATACCAAAACAGCATCTTCTCCAACTTCCACAGCGTAATTACCTTCCATGTCAGTAACAGTACCTTCGTTTGTCCCTTTTACCAACACATTAACGCCTGGTAAAGGCATTCCATCACTGGCCACAGTAACCGTACCGGTTACTTCCTGCTGCTGGGCATACATCCCGGTAAGTTGGAAAAATGCCAGCAAAGCCATAATTGTAATTTTGTTTCTCATTCCTTTCTGTGTTAAAGTTTTCTGAATAATAAACTAAATATACCTAAAACCCCCCTATTTAAGCCAATTAGTCACATTAAAATTTAAACTTTTATTAAGTTCTTGATTATTAATTTAACTTCGTATTAATTTTTTAAAAATATCCCAACCTATTTAAAAGTTTATAATTGTGAAAAATTGCTCCTACCTTAGATTTTCTCTAAAAGCTATTATCCTTTTTTCAACCATCATAATATTTGGTTCCTGTTCGAGCACGAGAAAAATAAGCAAGCCCCTTGACAAAATTTTTGAAGAATCCCCGGTTTTCACTCAGGGCTTCGCAGGTTTTATGGTAGTTGATCCTGAAGAAAACAAAACCCTTTATAGCCATAACGAAGAAAAATATTTTACCCCGGCTTCAAATACCAAGCTCTTTTCCTTTTATGCAGGCTTAAAAATATTAGGCGATTCTATTCCCGCACTTCAATATCGAATTGACAACGATACGCTTTATTTCAAGGCTACCGGAGATCCCTCTTTTTTAAATGAGGATCTACCAGGATCAAAGGTTTTTGAATTCCTAAAACAGACTGACAACCACCTGGCTTACGTTGCGCCAACATTTACCGAAAAGCACCAGGGACCAGGTTGGGCCTGGGACGATTACAATGCTTACTATTCGGCTGAACGCACGGCCTTTCCAATTTATGGCAATATGGTAGGATTTGAATTTGAAAAAAATAAGGAGTTTCCCGTGGTTTCCCCCGCAATTTTCAGGGATTCACTAGTAAGCTTAAAAGACAGCCTAATTTCCTCACGGCTAAGACGCGATATAGTTAAAAACCGTTTTACGTTCAACAATCAAAAGAAAGATTCAGAGTTTTCTCAAGTTGTTCCTTTTAAATATTCTTCCGAAATTCTCGTAAACCTCTTAAGCGATACGCTTCAAAAGCCGATTAGCTTTATTCAGAATTCGGCATTAAACAAAAAGCTAAATAATACAATCTATAGTATTCCAAGCGACAGTATATACAAAAGAATGTTGAAGGTGAGCGATAATTTTATAGCTGAACAAATTTTATTAATGGCGGCAAATAAAGTTTCAGACACCCTAAAATCTGATATTGCAATAGATTATATAAAAGAAAATCATCTAAAAGATTTGCCAGATGAACCTATGTGGTATGATGGTTCTGGCCTTTCTCGCTATAATCTTTTTACACCCCGAAGTATGGTAAAACTACTTCAAAAAATTAAAGCTGAAGTTCCGCAGGAAGAATTATTAGATATGTTGCCTGCCGGTGGACATTCTGGAACGATAAAAAATTACTATAAAGCTGACAAGCCTTATGTTTTCGCCAAAACCGGTACATTAAAAAACAATCACAGCCTTAGCGGATATCTAAAAACCAAAAATGGCAAGCTGTTGATTTTTAGTTTTATGAATAGCAATTACACCGTTCCAACTTCAGTTTTAAAGGCTGAAATGGAAAAGGTGCTGCTCCAAATTCGTGATAATTACTAACTTTAAACTTCTAAAATCATCCCCATGCAACGTAGAAAATTTATTCAGAATATAGGAATTGGAAGTTTAGCTTTTCCGCTGGCTAGTTTTACTGAAATTGATAAAATGGCCCCTACCAATAATTCGGTAATAATTCCGAAAGGATTGGAAGAAGGTGATACGGTGGGCGTTGTAAGTCCGTCTAGCGCTATTTTTGAAACCGAACCCTACGAAATTGCCAAAGAAAACCTGGAAGCGATGGGATTAAAGGTAAAATTCGGAAAATTCGTAAAAAGCCGTTACGGACATTTGGCAGGAACCGATGAGGAGCGCGCCGGGGAATTAAACGAGATGTTTCGCGACGAAAATATTCAGGCCGTAATGGCACTTCGTGGAGGATCTGGTGCAGCAAGAATTCTGGATAAATTAGATTACGATACGATTAAAAACAATCCCAAGATCTTTATAGGTTATAGCGATATTACCGCACTGCACCTGGCCATTTACGAAAAAACCGGACTTGTAACTTTTCATGGGCCATTGGCGGTTTCTACCTGGAATTCTTTCAGTTTTGATTATTTTAAACGTTTGCTATTCGATAAGGAAAAAATCACCTTCACCAATCCTACCGATAAAGGCGATAACCTGGTACAAGTAGAAAACAGGATCAGGACTATTAGAGAAGGCGAAGCCAATGGCAGACTAATTGGCGGAAACCTTTCGGTGCTTACCGGAATTATGGGATCGGAATATTTCCCATCAGATTGGGAAGGCAACATACTTTATTTAGAAGATGTTGGCGAACAAATTTATGCGGTAGACAGGATGATGAGCCAATTGCAATTAGGCGGTGTACTGGATAAAATTAGCGGCTTTGTCTTCGGAAAATGCACTAGCTGCAATCCCGGCGGCTCCGGTTACGGATCTTTAACAATGGAAGAAGTTATAGATCATTATATAAAACCTTTAAATATTCCTGCATTTACAGGGGCGATGATTGGACATATAGATGATAATGTTACAATTCCTAACGGACTGAAAGCGAAGATAAACGCAACAAAAGGAAGCATAGAACTTCAGGAAAACCCCGTTAAATAATTATTTCATAAAAAGTAAATTGGCTTAAACCTGTCGATTATTCCCAACAATTCTTATTTTTAAGAAAATTTGAAGCGTGGATAATACTCAAGAATTTGTAGAACATATCAGCCAGGCCTACAATCCTAAAGGCGATTATATCCATTTGGGTGCAGCAATGCTAAACGGTGAAACTTTCGCCGATGCTGCGGTAAAAATCCCCTTAAAAACAATGAACCGCCACGGACTTATAGCCGGGGCTACAGGAACGGGAAAATCTAAAACGTTGCAAATTTTAGCTGAAAACCTTTCTCAAAAAGGAGTCCCGGTTTTGCTAATGGACGTAAAAGGAGATCTTAGCGGAATCGCCAAACCATCTAGCGGAGAAGAGTTTTTACACGAACGCCATAAAAAACTTGGATTTCCATTTGAATCTTCAAAATCACCGGTTGAATTTCTTACTATTTCTGAACAGAATGGTGTTCGATTAAGAGCAACGGTTAGCGAATTTGGACCAATTTTATTATCGCGAATTTTAGATGTTACTCCAACCCAGGAAGGCATCTTAGCCATAATATTCAAATACTGTGACGATCATCATTTACCTCTTTTGGATCTTAAAGATCTAAAAAAAATGCTTCAGTACGTAACTGATGAAGGTCGCGAAACCATAGAAAACGAATACGGGAGAATTTCCAGCGCCTCCACGGGAGCTATTTTAAGAAAAATTGTAGCGCTGGAGCAGCAAGGTGCCGAACGCTTTTTTGGCGAGCGCTCTTTTGAAGTCACAGATCTTACCAGGAAAGACGAAAATGGTCATGGCTATGTAAACATCATGCGGCTTACCGATATTCAGGATAAGCCAAAGTTGTTTTCAACTTTTATGCTTAGCCTATTAGCTGAAATTTATACAACTTTTCCGGAAGAAGGTGATAGCGACAAACCTAAGCTGGTATTATTTATCGATGAAGCTCATCTTATTTTCAAGGAAGCTTCAGATGCTTTACTGAATCAAATTGAAAGTATTGTAAAACTAATTCGATCTAAAGGTGTAGGCCTTTATTTTGTTACACAGAACCCAACAGATGTTCCTTCGGAAGTACTGGGACAACTGGGATTAAAAATTCAACATGCCTTACGAGCCTTTACCGCAAAAGACCGAAAAGCAATAAAATTATCAGCCGAAAATTATCCAATTTCAAAATATTACGATACCAAAAATGAGCTTACCTCGTCAGGTATTGGAGAAGCTTTGGTTTCTGCATTAGATGAAAAAGGAAGACCTTCAGCACTTGCCGCCACGATGTTGAGAGCGCCAATGAGCAGGATGGATATCCTATCCGATAGCGAGCTTGAAGAACTCATTTTTCAATCTAAATTAAGATCAAAATATAACGAAGAAATTGATCGCGAAAGCGCTTATGAACTTCTGAATAAGAAAATTGAGGAAGCCGAAGCAAAAGAGGCCAAAGAAAAGGCAGAAGCTGAAGCTTTAGAAAGGAAAAAGGCTGTAACTACTACTAGCAAGAGCAACTCGAGTAAAACCCAGGGCGCTATCATTAAAGTGCTCACCAGCGCCACTTTTATCAGGGGCGTAATGGGCGTGCTCAATAAACTATTAAAATAATTATCATCAATATTCAATCTAAGAAATGAAAAAATCTTTGCTACTTATTCTGGGCTTAACTTTAGGCCTAACGTCCTGTCAAAAAGATGAGGACAATCCTTTTTTAATTACTGCTAACCAGGTGGGTCCTGTAAACCGTGACATCAAGATAAATCAATTAGATTCCTTATTTGCAGAAGATTCCCTGGTAAAACAAAAAAGTGGCGCACAGGAATTTCGCGCTACCGATGAAATTAAGGTTTTTGAAAAAGGAGGAAAACCACTGATGATATTAGAACCTCTTCAGGAATTCGATTCTACCAGCACTATTGGTTATATAAGGGTTTTAGATCCTCGATACGAAACTAAAAGCGGTTTGAGCACCCAAAGTACTTTTAAAGATATTATGGAAGATTATAATATTTCAAGAATAGAAAACACCCTGAACGCTGCGGTTGTTTTTCTTGATGAAATAAACGCATATATCACCATAGATAAAAAAGAACTTCCTGCAGATCTTAGGTACGATACCGATTCTAAGATTAGGGCTTCACAAATTCCTGATGATGCTAAAATCAAATATTTTATGATCTATTGGGATTAAATTTATTGAGATGAAAAGCTTACTGTTCAGCTTAAGTTTAGGGTTTTTACTCGTTTTTTCTAGCTGTAAACTTTCAAAAGATTTAAGTAAGTTACCCGGCAAAACTGAGAGCGGAAATTACCGAGCGGTGATTGAAATTCCTGCAGGAACCAATAAAAAAATAGAATATCACAAAGAGAAAAAGGAGTTTTTAATAGACCAAAAAGACGGGAAAGATAGAATTATTAATTTTCTTCCTTATCCCGGAAATTATGGTTTTATTCCTTCTACTTTTTCTAACCCTAAACTGGGTGGTGATGGTGATGCCGCCGATGTTCTCGTTCTGGGGGAAAGCTTAAAAACCGGTAGCGTTATAGAGATTATCCCTATTGCCGTTTTAAAATTAATAGATGAAAAGGAACTGGATTATAAGATCATCGCCATCCCGGCGGAATTAAAAGACCGAATTATTATTTCTGAAAATTACCAAAACTTTACTTCAGATTATCCTGAAGTAATTAAGATCCTGGAGAGCTGGTTCACTTATTACGACAAATCTCAAGTGTTAGAAGTTGAAGGTTGGGGTAATGAAACTGAAGCGATAATGGAAATAGAAAAATGGAGTTCCCAGCCTTAAAAACGTATACTTTCTTTAAGAAATGTTAATCACAAGATAATTTTCAAACATTTGGCTACCTTTATTTTCCTAACCAAAACACTTTAGTTATGATTAAAATCTTAGGAATTATCTTAACCGTTGGCGGTGCAATTGCACTGGTAATGGGAATTCTTGGAATTTTTGGAAGTATCGCCCTTATGTTAAGCCCCTGGGCATTGGCTATCATTGGTTTTATTTTCTTTATTTCGGGTATTTCCCTAATTAAAAGAAGGAAGGATACCGAAGATATTCAAGCAGAGAAAAAAGCTTAAAACCAGTTTTTTATAAAAGAAAAAAAGGTGCCCATTGCGAGGCACCTTTTTTATGAACAGTAATATATAATAAAGATTGGTGTTAGTCTACATTATCGTGTAAAAAGGAATTATTTCTTCTAAAGTGAAGATCATCATTATCGTCCTGCCCAAGGGTAGTTCTAGATAACTTTCCTTCTCCTTTATCGTTTTTATCCAAATCTACTCCCTGTCTTTTATAAGCAGGTTGCTTTTCAATTTCGTCAATTTGGGCTGCATTACTTCTAAACTTGTAATTAAACTCCTTCATTTTAGCCCTGCGCTCTGCTGCACGTTCAATTAGCACTTCAGAAATTGGATTGTTAAACGGATCTTCCTCCCCGTGCTCTTCCTGCTTTTTTTCAGGATTTTGAGGTTCTGGTTTTAGCGTTTTCTTTTCAAAAGCGATTGTCTCATCTTTTGGCTCCTCTTTCTTTTTGGCCTGGGGTTTTGAACTATCTAAAGATTGCTCAAATTCCATATAATCATCCAGGCTGTAACGCTTAACTCCACGTGTGGAACTCTCGGTTACCGGAACAATTTCCACAGGTTCATTTACCTCTATATTCTTAGACTCATCTTCTTCAAGCTGATGTCTAATTTCCTGTTTTCTTTCCTGTTGCGGTTGTTGAGGCTGTTGAATTCTGGATTGGGATTGTTGTTGCTGCTGCTGTTGTTTTGGCTGCTCCCGTTGAGGCTCTTCTTTCTTTTCCTGGTTTATAGGAAAATCGAAAGTGAACATAAACTGATCTTCATTATTATCCTGAACCTCTTCCGGCTCATTAACATCCATCTGCTTTACTTCTTCTGAAGTATCATTAATAATAAAATCGTCGGGGTTTATTTCTTCATAAGAAACTTCCATATTTCTCGCCGAAGGTGGCGTTTGCAATAATTCGTCTTCTTTATTCTGAATATTTCCCAATTCATCTACCTCTTCCACACTATCATCTAAGGTATGAACGATAGGTTTTTCTGGTTCCTGCGATTTTGGTTCTTCTTGCTGAGGCTCTTCCACCCTTTGGTTGAATTCAGGATAAGAACGGGTTTTCTTCGGATTTAAATTTTGTTCCGCTTTCTGGTCGTCCTCCAGCGTGTGGATTATTTTTTTGGTTTCGGTATTTACAATTTCGTTTTGCTGTTCTACGTTAAATCCCGTGGCAATAATTGTAACCGAGATCGCTTCATCTAAAGCTTCATCTTCACCCACACCCATAATAATATTGGCGCTGTGACCGGCTTCAGCCTGAATATGATCGTTGATTTCCCCTATTTCATCAATAGTAATTTCCTCAGAACCCGAAACGATTAGCAGTAATACGTTTTGAGCACCGGTAATCTTATTATCGTTCAATAAAGGAGAATCCAGAGCTTTACTAATAGCATCCTGTGCCCTGGTAGCACCAGTAGCCTGGGCAGATCCCATTATCGCAGTACCACTATTGCTCAATACTGTTTTAGCATCCCTAAGGTCAATGTTTTGCGTGTAGTGATGGGTAATTACTTCAGCAATACCTCTAGAGGCAGTTGCTAAAACCTCATCGGCTTTAGAGAAACCGGCTTTAAAGCCAAGGTTGCCGTAAACCTCACGCAATTTATTATTGTTGATCACAATTAATGAATCAACGTGATTTCTTAGGTTTTCTACCCCAAGTTGAGCTTGCTCGTTTCTCATTTTCCCTTCAAACTGAAAAGGAATGGTCACGATCCCAACCGTAAGGATATCCATATCTTTAGCTTGTTTCGCAATTACCGGTGCGGCACCTGTACCGGTACCACCGCCCATACCTGCGGTAATAAATACCATCTTGGTATTTACATCAAGCATTTGTTTAATTTCGTCAAAACTTTCTACTGCTGCCTGTTCCCCAATATGTGGGTTAGCTCCGGCCCCTAAACCTTCTGTTAAGCTAACACCTAATTGTATTTTGTTGGGAACTGAGCTGTTATCAAGGGCTTGCGCATCGGTATTGCAAACCACAAAATCTACACCTTTTATCCCTAACTGGAACATGTGGTTTATGGCATTGCTGCCTCCACCACCAACACCAATAACCTTAATGACGTTCGATTGATTCTTTGGCAAATCGAATGCAATGTTGTCGAATTCTGTACTGCTCATAAATTCTGTTTTACTGGTTCTATCTTTTACTCACTAAGTGAGTTTTATTATGCTTCGACGCTTCCGTCGAAATGTTTTTATTTTAATTTTAATCCTCTTAGGCTTGCCTAGAGGTATTTTACTCTGCGTTATCTAAAAAATCTTTAAACTTCTCTGCCCATTTATCGAAAATGCTCTTCTTGGGCGGTCCTTTCGAAGCTTCGGGATCTTGTTTCAAATCTTCACCTTCTGGTGGATTTTGGTCAAAATCTTCCTTTAACTCTGCTTCTTCTTTTTCTCTTTCTTCTTTGCTCTTCAGCACTACTTCTTCCTGAAACTTCTTTTCGCCGTGTTCCAGGCTATTCATTACCAAACCGACCGCGGTAGCATACACCGGACTGGTAGTTTCGGTATCGTTATTTCCTGCCAGGTGCTCGTTTGGATAACCAATTCTTGTATCCATCCCGGTGATGTATTCGGCAAGTTGCTTCAAATGTTTTAACTGTGCGCCACCTCCGGTTAGAACCATTCCGGCAATCAATTTTTTCTTTTGCTCTTCGTGCCCGTAGTTTTTAATTTCAAGGTAAACCTGCTCAATAATCTCTACTACACGGGCGTGGATTATTTTTGAAAGATTCTTTAAGGTAATTTCCTTAGGCTCTCTTCCGCGTACACCGGGAATAGAAACAATTTCATTGTCTTTATTTTCCCCCGGCCAGGCAGAACCGAATTTTATTTTTAGCAATTCAGCCTGCTTTTCTATAATTGAACATCCTTCTTTGATGTCTTCGGTAATCACATTTCCTCCAAAAGGAATTACCGCGGTATGTCTAATTATTCCGTCTTTAAAAATCGCTAAATCGGTAGTTCCGCCACCAATATCTATAAGTGCAACTCCGGCTTCCTTTTCTTCCTGACTCAATACTGCATTAGCTGAAGCCAATGGCTCTAAAGTCACAGCCGAAAGTTCTAAACCGGCGCTTTTTACACATCTTCCAATATTTCTAATGGAAGAAACCTGGCCAACAACCACATGGAAATTGGCTTCTAATCTTCCGCCATACATTCCAATAGGCTCCTTGATTTCTGCCTGCCCATCTACCTTGAATTCCTGGGGTAAAACATGAATAATTTCCTCGCCTGGCAGCATTACCAACTTATGAACCTGATTGCAAAGGCTATGAATATCATCGGCATCAATTACCTCTTCAGGATTTGTCCTGGTTATGTAATCGCTGTGTTGCAGGCTTCTTATATGCTGGCCCGCAATACCAACTACAATATCACTTATCTTTAAACCGGAATCTGCTTCCGCTTCCTGAATAGCCTGTTGTATAGACTGAATAGTTTGAGTGATGTTATTCACTACTCCACGGTGCACGCCAAGGCTTTTGGATTTCCCAATACCTACGATCTCAACTTTTCCATATTCGTTCTTACGCCCAATCATGGCCACAATCTTTGTGGTCCCTATATCTAATCCTACGGCTATGTCGTTGTGTTCCATAATTTACTTTTTAGTGCAAACAACCTGGTCTCCAAATTGTAAATTCACTTTTTTGTAGGTCTCTAATTTCTCGTCTTGCAAAGCTTTTTTATAAAATGCTTTAAAATTATTGAACTTCAAGGCTATATTTTCGGCCTTACCGAAATAAACCTTAAAATCCAGTTTTCTCATTTGCAACTCAAACTTATTGCCGGGTAAACGCCTTACGCCGGTGATATGCTGAGTTAAAAATTTATCTTGCTGAATATATGCTACCAGCGGGTATACTTTCTCTATATTACTTGAATCTATATCTAACAACAACGGCACCCGAGCCGAATAGTAAGGCGACAAAGGCATTTCAAGCCCGTTTTTATCTAAATAAAACGAAGAGTTTCCAACTATTCTGCCAATAGGTTTACGCTGACTTATTTTAGTTTGGAGTTTCCCATCCAGACTTAAAAAAGCTTCAGCATTTTCTATCATCTCGTGATTATTCAAAAGGCGCTCTACCCTATTCAAATCTAAAATTTCTTTATCTATGCCCGCCGCCGCTACATCATTTTGTATCAACAACTTATTAACCGCTTCCTCGGTCACATATAGGTTTTCACCTGCTATAAATTGCACCTTAACTTCGCTTACTTTTCGAGCATTATTGCGTTTTTCAGCAAAACCGAAAAGAAAAGCCACTAAAATCACCAAAACAGGTAGTTTTATGTACTTAAGTTTATGCTTCATCTTATAATGCAATTTTTACAGATTCCACTTCTTCTCCAATACTACCGGCGCCCATAAGCACCACAACTTCCGGATTTGATCTTTTTATTTCTTCCGCAATATTTTCTATCTGAATTAATTTCTTTTTTGAATTCTCAACTTTCTCTAAAAGCCAGCTTGAAGTAACTCCTTCGATTGGTAATTCTCGCGCCGGATAAATATCCAGCAACATCAACTCATCAAACAAAGACAGACTTTCAGCAAAATCATCAACAAAATCTTTAGTTCTGCTGAATAAATGCGGCTGAAAAACTGCCAAGACCTTCTTCCCGGGATGCATTTCCCTTACGGCCTGGTTCACCGCAGCGATCTCTGCCGGATGATGCGCATAATCGTCTATAAGCACCAGCTTATCTGACTTAATTTTATAAGAAAATCTACGCTTAACACCCTTAAAACTATATAGCGCCCTGGCTAGCTTGGGGATTGGGGATCCATATTGGATAGCCATCGCCAGGGCGGTTATAGCATTTAGCAAATTGTGTTTGCCGGGTAGATTAAACTTAAAATCTTCTAGAACTCCATTAGGAGTTTTTAGATCAAAATGATACGTTCCATTTTTGATCTTAATATTTTGTGCCGAATAATCGGCGTTGTCTTCTATTCCAAAAGTGATTCCATCCAACGGCAAACCATTTTTCACGAATAAAGTTCCATTTTGAGGAACTAGCTTTGCGAATTGCCTAAAGGTATCTTCCAGTTCTTCTTTCTTGCCATAAATATCCAAATGATCGGCATCCATAGAGGTTACTGCTGCAATGTTTGGGGAAAGTTGAAGAAAAGATCTATCGAACTCGTCGGCTTCCACCACGATAACTTCTTCACCTTTAAGAATTAAATTGCTTTGAATATCCACACTTATTCCGCCTAAAAACCCGGTTACTTTCGCATCGGTTTCTTTAAGTAAATGTCCTAAAATTGCCGTAGTGGTCGTTTTACCGTGAGTTCCAGCCACGGCCAATGTTGTTTTTCCTTTAGAGATCAATCCGAGTAAAGCGGCTCTTTTCTTTAGGTTAAAAACATTATTCTTAAAATAAACCAGTTGCGTGTGAGCAGCAGGAACTGCGGGTGTATAAACCACAAGTGTATTTTCTTTCTGCATAAAGTCAGCAGGAACAGCACTTAAATTTTCATCATAAACCACAACAATACCTTCAGCCTCCAGCGTTCTGGTAAGCGAAGTTGAAGTCTTATCGTAACCGGCTACATTTTTTCCCTGGAATTTAAAGTAACGCGCAAGCGCACTCATCCCAATACCGCCAATACCGATAAAGTAAATGTTTTGTATGTGGTTTAAATTCTGCATTTATATTTTTAATCTCATTTTTTCTGTCCCGAATTATCGGAATATTTCAGAATCTATTTCTCTTTATATTTTATTTAATCAATTTTTCAACTTCGTCTACAATCCTTGCGGTTGCATTTGGCAAGGCTAGTTTCTTTATATTTTCTCCCAGTTCTTTTTGCTTCTCTTCGGAAGCCATTAATGCGAAAAACTCGGTTTCAAATTTTTCATCCAGCTCATTTTCCTTCAACATCATCGCTGCATTTTTCTTTACTACAGCCAGTGCATTTTTAGCCTGGTGGTCTTCAGCTACATTTGGGGACGGTACAAAAAGCACCGGTTTTCCCACAATACTCAATTCTGAAACCGTGCCCGCTCCGGCTCTTGAAATAATAACATCTGCAGCGCCGTAAGCAAAATTCATTTCATTCAGGAATAGATGCGTTTGCACTAAACCTGAATTGTACTTTTTATAATCGTCGAAATACAGCTTCCCGGTTTGCCAGATAAGCTGAATATTTTCCTTTTTAAACCTTTCTAAATTGGCTTCCACCAATTGATTAATTCTTCTCGCGCCAAGACTTCCGCCTAAAACCAAAACAACTTTTTTGTCTTTATCAAGACTAAAGTGTTTAAGCGCCATTTCCTTATTCACATCAATCTTCAACAGATCCTGTCTTACCGGGTTTCCGGTAATTACCGTTTTTTCAGCAGGAAAAAATCTCTTCACCTCTTCATAAGCTGCACAAATCTTATCGACTTGTTTTGCCAAAAGCTTGTTGGTTATTCCCGGAAACGAGTTCTGTTCCTGGATTAGGCTCGGAATTCCTTTAGAGCTCGCTACTTTTAGTAACGGTCCGCTAGCAAAGCCTCCGGTTCCAATTACCACATCTGGCTTAAACTCCTTAATTATTCTTCTGGATTTCGCCAAACTGCTTAACAGCTTAAATGGAAACATCAGGTTGCTCATTGTTAACTTTCGCTGAATTCCACTAATCCAAAGACCTTCTATCTTGTAACCTGCTTGCGGCACCTTCTCCATCTCCATCCTGTCACTGGCGCCCACAAATAATATATCCACTTTAGGAAAACGCGTTTTTATCTCGTTGGCAATAGCAATGGCCGGGTAAATATGCCCGCCGGTGCCGCCTCCAGATAATATTACACGTAAATCCTTTTTCATTTTTTACTTCTTATATCGCTTCGCTTAAAATATCTAGCGGATTTTCATTATCCAGTTCCTTTTCAGCTTCTTCGCGTTCTTTCATTTCCTCACGTTTGGCGCTTACACTTAAAATAATTCCAAGTGCCATACAGGTCATCCAAATGGAAGTTCCACCACTACTAATAAGTGGCAGCGTTTGTCCCGTAACCGGAAATAATTCTACCGCAACGCCCATATTGATTAAAGCCTGAAAGATTATTGGCAAGCCAACGCCCATAACCAGTAATTTTCCAAAAACCGTATTCGATTTTGTAGCAACAATTACAATTCTAAACAGCAATAATAAATATGCTCCCATCACGCCAAATGCGCCTATTAAGCCCATTTCTTCAACTATTATCGCGTAGATAAAATCTGA
>VMHT01086681.1_pt1 | contig 32309 bp, 41 predicted proteins | sample 4693611 | NCBI WGS metagenome assembly VMHT01 (sample SAMN12280063, study PRJNA550983) | marine metagenome | isolation source: seawater sampled from same location over 5 years 0.02-0.2 micron viral filtrate | place: USA: collected off the coast of southern California halfway between the port... ...
TCATATTAAATATGCAGAGAGATATGGTAACTCACACTATGGTATGTTACATTTACAAGATGTACCTAACTTTACTTATATACTTATACACGCAGGTAATACAGATGAACATACATCTGGTTGTTTAATTGTAGGAGAAACACAACAAGATTTAGACATAAGTGATGATGGGTTTATAGGACATTCAGGAAAAGCGTACTCAAAACTCTATAACAAAGTGGCAAAAGAGTTATTACTTGGTAAAGAAGTAAGCATAGAGTACACAACTATAACTAAACTATTAGAAAAACCAGCATCAAATGCTTCAACAGATGATTTAGTACTAGCTAAAACAGTTATGGAAAAACTAGAAGAAGTCAATGGTAATGTTTTAGTAGGAAATGCTATGTTGAAAGGCAGGATAATAAGATAATGTTTGATAGAATAAAGAGAGCAAGAAACCAGGATGGTACATTTAAGAAAGATGTTTGGTGGACACCTTGGTCTGATTCATGGGAGTATAAAATGAGTGAAGACTTAAAAGATATGATTGAGCGTACAGCTTGGACATTCGTAGAAGCCTTTATTGGTGCATTAACAGTTGCTCCATTAGTTGGTGTAGAAGCTGAAACATTACAGTTAGCTGCACTTGCTGGTGGTGGTGCTGCACTTGCAGTCATTAAAACATACGCTAAAAAACAAATTACTAAGTAATTTATAAATCATATATAACCTTCCTTTAACTATGTATAATAGTTATAACAGGGAGGTTAAATATGACTAACAAAGTACCCGAAGAATGGGGTAATAATTTTTATAAATCGGGATGGCAACCTGGACTAGAAGTCAACGAAGCTACTGGTCAAGGTGAGATTACACACGTTGGTACCGACCCAAACTTTAGAAATAAATACGAACAAATATTACATGACTGGGGATTTGACCCAAGGTTATATGAGATTGTAGATACAGTTAAGGCAAGCTCTTGGCAAGTTCAACTGAAAGGTGGGAGAACTGAAACATTCTTTGCGTTTAAAGGTGTAGTACGTAAAAAGAATCCTGGTCAAGATAAATATTTCAAAGCATTATTCAAACAAGCTGGTAGAAAACCACCTCTTAAATTAAAAACTCATGGTGGTGACACAGCATTCTTATTTTTTATGGCTGATTGGCAACTTGGAAAAAAAGATTACGGAGTTGAGAATACTATTAAACGATATGACATGGCTTTGCAAGATGCAATCAATAGAATTAAAGAGCTGCGTAAATCAGGTGTACAAATAGATGAAATATATATGATAGGATTAGGTGACCTTACAGAAAATTGTACTCCACATTTTTATGAGAGCCAGCCACATAATGTTTCGTTGTCATTGATTGAGCAATATGGATTAGCTAGGTCTATGATTATGAAAACAATAGATACATTCTTACCACATGCAGATAAATTAATTCTTGCTGGTGCGCCAGGTAACCACGGAGAAATGACCAGGACCAGTAAAGGTCAGGTTGCTACAAGTAGATTAGATAACTCTGATACTATGCACTTACAAATATGTGAAGAGATTATGGCTGCTAATAAAGAACGTTATAAGAATGTAACAGTAGATGTTCCAGATGGTTTTCACCAGGTCATGACTATTAAATCTATACCTTGCGGTTGGACACATGGTCACATGACTGGTGGTGGTGGAAGTAATCCAGAAGTAAAGATAGAAAAATGGTGGAAGGGACAGATGTACGGATTCTTACCAATGAGTGACGTACAAATTTTAATTACGGGTCACTACCATCACTTCCGTGCAAAGCAACAAGGTGATAGGACTTGGTTTCAATCTCCTAGCTTAGATAAAAGCATAGACTTTACAGCTAGGTCTGGTCTTTGGTCCCATCCAGGTGTACTTACATTTACTATAAATAAAAAAGGATGGGATAACCTAAAGATTCTTTAGGCACTTACTGGTACGGTAAACTTTGGGTCACCGTATGCACGTACTAAAGTTATTAAATAAGACAATACTTCATGTGAAATATTATCACTAATATTATCAGAGTGGTCAATGAATACCATAAGGTTACGCAGTAATGCGTGTACCCTGGGATTGTTTATCTCCCACATATCAGATTCTTTGATAGCATCTTCTATCATCATATCCATTACCATTGTTACTCTTCCTCTGGACTATCTAGCTTCATCTCTACTGCAGCCATGATACCTAAGAGTTGTACTCTTCCATCTTGTGCAGTTATAGTTGCTTCTCTAAATAGGTTTACTTTGTTAGGTGTTTGTCTTGTTAATAATTCTTTGATTATAACAAGTGTATCTATATCTTTTAAGTCCGCCATTAGAACGGTGCCTCCTCATCATCTGTTAATCTATACATAGCCACATTACCTCTGTGATTATGATTCCAATACTCGTGGTCTCTGCATTGTGCAGCTTGAATACCGTAACCCATCTTACGTAGGTCTGATATTCTTTGTGCGTATGTTGGTAAGAACATTCTTTGAAACGTTACACCACATACCCAATCCCAATTAGCTTCTCTTAACCTTTCCAAGACACGGTGTGAATCCGTGCCTTCGTTAGGTACCTTCGTTACTCTCATGTACTGCATACTATGACCCGTCTTTAAGTGACCAAGTATCTGTATCAACCCAGTCAAATATATTTCCTTTAGTTATCTTACCGTTAGCTAATGCTGCCTTAGCTTTAGCTGCTAGTTCATCATCACCATTGTCAATAGCTTTTGTAACACAGTTATTAAATGTGTTTAATTGCTTCTCACTAGGTGCATCCTTCTCCCATTCACCGCTTGGTATATCCGTCATGTCATCTCCTTCTTTAACTGTTACTTCACCATCAAATACTTCAATGATATCATTTACTGCATCTGAATTATTTTTACGTTCTTCAAATGTATTCTTTTGTTTATCAATGTATGCAGCTGCAACTTCAATAAAAGTTTTTTGGTTGTCATCAGTATAATCTGTGATACTATCTGGCATACCTGCCTTAACCTTTACTCTATCTGTTGTGTACTTCCATACATTAGCTGCAAACTTCTTGTCACCTGCACACATAGTTAAGATTATCTCCTTCAATTCGTTAGAAGGGGATGTCACTTTGTCTTGTGCTGTAGGTTTTTTTTTAGGTGCAGCTGGTTTACTGTCAGATACTTTGCTCATCTCTTCTCTGCTTGGTCTAGGTTTATTGCTACCCTGGTACTTCCAGTTAGCAAGCGCTCTACCTATTGCAGATGTCTCGCAGTTCTCCATCCATGCGTCAGCATTAGCAAAGCCACCTTGACCCTTAGTCTCTTGTGCTGTACCAGTAGTCACTGGTCTTGCATCTGTTAGGTCTTTGTATAGTTCTGCTTTAATAGTTACACATGTACCGTCAGCAGTTATATGTACTATCTCTGTCTCTATTCTGCCGTCTGGGTTATCCTTCCAGAATGTTTTTAATCTATCTTCTACTGTCTCGTAGTTTTCTAAATTAAACTTCGCCATCGTTACCTTCCTTATTAACTATTGTGTACACATGCTTACGTGATACACCTGCTGCTTCTGCTATGTTATCTACTGTCATCTTTGTTGCATTCCTGGCATCAAACAAATGAGTAACCATATTGTTACGTGATTGTGTTTTTTGTTTGATAAGTTCAGCAGTCATCTTTAAATCCTGCAGTAATAACTCTTCATAACTTTGCAATTATCTTCTCCTTCCTCTTTTAAGTTCTTTAATTAAATCCTGAACCGAATCATTAACAGTCAACTCTAGTTCTAATTCTGCAAGCAGTCTGTTAAGACTCTCTTCATCCCACTTACACATGTCATGCTGTGCTAGGTGCTAACATACCTATTTGTTTGTATGCTACATCAGCTAACGAATAAAATATTGATTGTTGAAATCTATATTGTTCATAGATTTGTAAACCCAATTCCTCCATATAAAAATCAAGTTTTTCTTTTACTTCTTCGTTAGTCTTACCCTCTCTCTTTAATCTTTGTGCTTCCAATACTGCATTCTCTCCCCAATCCATAATCTTTTGCGTTGCAATAGGATTGATTGGTCTGCTACTTTCAGCACGTTTAATATTCTCTTTGCTAAAAACTATTCCTTCATCAATCAAATGACGTAAGGTATCTATTCTTAACCCTTTAATTAAATTATGAGACATTATTTTTCCTCCCTTTACTTGGTTACAGATATTAAATACCGTAACCTTTTATTACATTTATTAGTATATATTATACACGTTACTTCATGTTACGCATGCGTTTTTTTGCATGACGATAACCTCTCCATGCCTGGAAGTTAAAGTAAGCTGCAAGTAGTGTGAATCCTACAGCAAATGCAGTGCCTGCTAGTAGAATAAATCCCTGTAAACTACACATATATCACCTCCTTATTTCTAATAGAATCTTATCCCTATCGGGGTTAAACAATGTAGAAGTACAACCACCACCGAATGCTGGACTTACATCTGCCATGTTCTCTGGCATTCCAGCTTGTATCTCATCATACTTCTCACAAAAATAATTACCTGGTGCATCACCACCTAGATACATACAAGCTAAGTTATCTTCGCTTGTTGGTTTACCGAACGGACATGGTCTCTGCTTGCAGCAGAAACCAGACCGAACACAAGAAGCAAACTCTATTGTTGCTCCTCTGATGCAAGCAAGATGCTGCATGCCTCATACACTTCCAAGTACCCATTGTATTTAAATACTTGTAATGCTTCACCTAACATGCAGTACTCTGTATATCCCATAAACTCATGGGCTTTTTCTGGATGTTCAATTAAGTTATTACCTAGTATCTCATCACTATATCCAATGATATCTAAGAACAAAGCAAATGGATTTTTGTTTGAAGCTGGTTCAAAATTTTTACTCCACTCGTAAAGCCCTGTTAGTTTTTCCTTAACTGCTTGTATTAGCATTGATTTTGTTTTTGGCATTCTGCCCTCCTTTTATTGCGTACATTATTTAGACTCCACATCGTGAGAAAAGTTACACTTACAATCTAAAAAACTTTTATAGATTGTGCGCAAGTGTTGCATCTCTCTGTACTTGTGTATGTCTAAACCTTCATTCATTATCCTGGTTCGTAGCTGGTCAACGTGACACTGGACCATCACGTGTAATGATTCGTGTCCGTATTTATTTTTCTTCATTGAGTACATCTAATAAAAACCAAGCTGCATCACGTTGACTCATCTTTGTGAATAACAATTCAATTAATATATCTATTGATTTTGTTATTTTTAAATCCACAATAGTTGTATTAAGTTCCATGTCTTTTGCTTTAGCATGTAGTTTTTTTAAAGATTCAATTCTTTTTTGATTGTCAACTACTAATACCATTCTTCTTCCTTCCTATGCTGCCACCGCAGCAACTTCTACTCTCTCTACTTCCAAGTAAAAATCTATCTCCGCATCATTAAAGATTCTTGTATCAACATAAAAAGTATTCCAACGTGTACCTCTGCGTCCATACTTCTTACTGTAATAAGCATCACTGTAATTTTTTTTCTTTGTGTATTCTTTAGTAATCCATTTACCATTGATGTCTTTGTAAACATCTATCTCATCCCATAGTTCTTGCAGCTCCTGCTTTGTACCGTGCTTAACCCACTGCGTACCTTCCTTAACAAACCCCTGGTCTTTTAAGAAATTAGTTTTATTCTTACCAAGCACTGGCTTAACTGCATAAAGTTTTGCTATCTCTTGCATCATTGAACTGCAACCTCACCCTTCTTGTTAATGAAGAACTTACCGAAGAAATTTCTTGCACTGTATGGACTTGGTCCAACAAAAGTAATGTCTCCCCATTCTTCTAATGCTTCTTTAGTTAACACTCCATTGAACTGTTCACCGAACATGCTTACTTGCTCCAATGCAATCATGTCTAACTTACCAGCAGCAACTAACTCTTTTAATTGCTTCTTACTTTTAGGTCTTGAATCCATTCCATCAAGAATAAATATTCCTTGCGCACTCATTGTTTACCTTCCTTTTTTATCATCACTACTTAGACACTTGCTCTTCTAAATTGGTTACATCTTTTTTTTCACGATACTTACCATACTCAAACTGCGGTTCGGGATTTGCTTTGACTGTTGCTTTCATATCTTCTAATACTTTTATGAACGCATCAATCGTATGCAATACATCTGATGTACCGTAAGCTATCGCACCAGACTGGCTGGTATAGAATGTCCAAAATGTTTTTCCAAATAATTTTTCTAACTCTTCACGTGGATGCCAGTCATAATCCGCATCAATTCTAAATGGAACTGACACATCCTTACCACATGATTGATTCCAGATTTTATATTCGTAATCAACACCACGTTCAAGCACTTCATCATTATCATTACTGGACCATCTGTAATTTACTTTTTTGTTATACATTACTTACCCTTCCCTTACAATCTCTGGCAATACTGGTTCTGATATTGCCACTAGCTTATCTAATTGATTCTTTGCACCTTCTAGGTCACCTTCTTCTAGTAATTTTATTATTTGTTTTGTTAGTTTTTTTATTACTTGATTCATTACTTAAGCTCCTCTCTGTATTTCATAGTGTCTGCACCTGGACCAGTTATCTGATACACATCTCTCTTAACTTCATTGCCGAATATATCTACCCAAACAATTTCTTTTTCTTCCATTTGTTTTCCTTCCTTCACGTTACTTAGACTCAACATTTTTTGAATTGGTTACATCTTCCTGCATCTTTTTTAATTCCTCCCAATGCTTTTCAAACGTAGGATAAAAATAATTCTTCATGTAATCTTGGAAGTCATCGTAACCTGGAAATTTTTTAGCAAACTCTTTTGGTTTTAAATTCCATTGTTCTTTTGCAAGATGGTATGGACTGTAATATCCATGTTCAAATGTAATCTTGTTGAGTTCTTTTAAAGTATATTCTTTATAAACGTAGTCACCCTCTGTTAGTACATAGGTTTTCTTTACGTACTCTTTAAATGGCATCCCGTCAACAACACCATCAACAGCACCATCAATATATTTTGCACTAAGAGAATCATCGTAAACAGTATTTGTTTTTTTGTTTAATAAGAATCCGTGACCACCGTAGTAATCAGCACCTTGCAATATATCTCTAAGTGCATGGACTACAACCCAGTCATCCGATTTTTTTACAAAGTTAATTGCATTCCATGCAGCTTGGTAACAATCACCAGCACCCATTATCTCTTCCTTCCTTCACTTTTATTAGACTATTACTTTCACTAATTGGTTACACTGGAATAAAATTTTTAAAGCAATAATCATATATCTCTTTACCGCTTATCATCTCTCGAGTAGTTTTACTTAGTGCTTGATAAATTGTTTTACCTTCTTCTAAATAGATTATGAATGCTGCTTTGCCTTCTATAATTTCTCCAGTCTCATGTTGGATAAATTTTTCAAAGTAACTCTCCCAATCTTTTTGTACTTCGTATGCTGTTTTCATTCGTTTACCTTCCTTTATATTTATTAGACTATTGCTTTTACAATTAGGTTACATAATTTCTGCAAGAATTTTGATTTGACTGAGTTGTACCCTGGTACTTCTTGATACTCAATTACACCTAGTGCCGCTAACTCTTGCAGTTTTTCTGCGGTGAATACGGTACCTCCGTAATCTTTTGCACATACTGATAAAAACATCTGACGCGGGCTAGTTTGGTTACGTCTATGCACATTGTATAAGCAACTAGCCAAATCATTTTTGACATAAACAAAGCGCACCTTCAAGCCAGCTTGCTTTGCAGCTGTAATGCGGGTTAGTACCTTCTCAAAGTTTTTACCACGGTTATCAAATATTACGGAATCACAATTAAAACGGTTTAGAAAATCATCTTGATTGTAAAAGTAATTAAACAATAGAGACTGGGATAAATCAGACGCGGCTGGATGCAGCGCTGCATTTGTTTTAGTACATATTGGTTCATTCTTGTTATAAGCTAGCTTGATAGCATCCGCATCTATAATGAATGCGTTCGTATCTGCTGCTATTTGTTTTGCGTATCTACTCTTACCGCTACCACTGGCACCAATAAGAAATGTAATTGTGTTTGTTTGTTTCATGTTGATTAGAGTTCAACACGTTACAAAAGGTTACAGGTTTTTTAAATTTATTTTAAGTTGGATTATCTAACAATCCTTAGCATTCAAGACCACCCCACCACATAATAAAAAAAATACTGGGTATATTCTGACAGACCGTCTCATAAGCTGCACTTGCTGCTTATATGCTGGAAACCCTAGATATATAAACACCTACAACGCATCATAATGTACATTATAGGACAATGAACGGGAATGCTAATTTGACACCCCTGTATTCGTATTCGTAACACTAGGTTTATTTAATGCCAATTATATACTATATATAGTATGTCTAGTAAAAAGGTACTATATATTGTGTTTGCTTATTACCTTTGTAGATAATGTACATATTGTTGGTGATGAATCACACATCACTTGTACATCATTTACTTCTTTTAATTTAGAGTTACACTCTTTACATTTCATAAATTATATTTATTTTATTAGGGGTCTTTTTAGATATAGCGGGCTATATTTTTTTATATAATTAAATATGAACTAGGATGTTTCACTTGACCTTGGGTATCTCACTTGTCTTTCTAGTTGGTCTTACTGGCTGTAAGGTGAGACTTTTGTACTCCCGATGTCCGCTTTACCTGTATCTTGTTACTTGCTCCTGGTTGTTTATAGCTTGTTAACTTTATCATAGAGGAAAGTCTAAAACAATTTAGAGAAAATTTTTTTTTTACGCACTACGTGCGCTAGTTGTTTATAATACATTTACCTTAAGAAAGTCTTAGGGTTTAACAGTACTGGACATACTGTACGTACAAGGACCTACTTCCTGCCCGAAGTAGGTTTTTGTTTTGTGGGGTCAACATGTCTTCCTTTTATTCTTGGAAAATTTTTAGGTTTATGTTTATGACAGTATTTATATTTGTTATATTGAGATAAGATGGTAGTACAAGCAGAATGCACGCAGGTTCGGTTTTTCTGATACTGTGTATTCTTTTTAAAGTTAGGGTACTTGTTACCCGATATGTATTCTGCCATAATTAAATTATAGGAGGACAAATGCCAGGTAAAGGTTATTCATATAAAAAAGGTATGAAGAAAAATAAAGGTAGAAAAAAAAGAAAATAATGGCTGAGTATAGGGGAATGAAGGTAAAGTTAAATTCACCTTCTGCAATACGAAAAGGCGAACCAGGATATGGTCGCAAAAAATCTAAAGTCTTTGTTATGTCAAATGGCAAAGTAAAAAAGGTTATGTTCGGTGACCCCAATATGGCTATAAGAAAAAACAATCCAGGAGCTAGAGCTTCGTTTCGTGCTAGACACAAATGCAGCACTGCTAAGGATAAAACAACAGCAAGATATTGGTCTTGCAAAGCGTGGTAAGGAGGAAGAATGGCAGCTAAAAAAGGTTTATATCATAATATAAATAAAAGAAAAAAAGCTGGGACAAGTAGGTCAAAGAAAAATTCTACAATTAGTCCTAAGGCTTATGCAAACATGAAAGCTGGATTTCCTAAAAAGAAAAAAAAGAAGTAATGGCAAATCTTAAAACAGTTGCATGCCCGCACTGTGGAGATAAGTTTAAACAGGCACATGGAAGACAAAAGTATTGTAAGTTACAATGCACTAAAGCTGCTAATGCACGTGCTAGAAACCTAAAGAAAAAAGAAGATAAAGTACTAGCAACAACTCCAAACAATAGAGCTAGTCGTGGTGAACATTATTTATATTTTGTAGAGAACTATGCAGAGGAATTACTAGAAGGTTTATTTACACAAAAATTTGTAGCGGAAGATATAGGGGTTGACCAAAGTGTAGTAACTAGAATGTTACTTGCATATAAAGAAGATAAAGCAGTAGCAGAAGCTAGAGAAGGTTGGGATATACCAGAAGAAGCTAAAGAGTCATTAACATCATTTGAAAAATTTAGAGATAGGTACTTTTTAACAGAGATGGGTAAACCGTATGAGACTGCTAAGTTTCATAAAAACTGGATTAAAAACATTTTAAAATCTATTAAAAATGGTTCTCAGCTTATGATACTGTCACCACCTAGGCATGGTAAAACAGATTTACTTACACACTTTGCAGTATGGCAAGTATGTAAAAACCCAAACATAAGAATTATGTGGGTAGGTGGTAATGAAGATATTGCAAAGAATGCAGTAGGTTCAGTATTAGACCATTTAGAGAACAACGAAAAACTAATAGAAGATTTCTGTGGACCAGGAGAAACATTTAAACCTAAAAGCAGAACTGGTAAGACATGGAGTTCTGGTCAGTTTACAGTGAAGACTAGAACAGTTACAGGTATTAAATCACCTACTATGGTAGCTGTAGGTAAGGGTGGTAAGATTCTATCACGTGACTGTGACTTAATTATTGCAGATGACATTGAGGACCACGGTACAACAATTCAACCTAGTTCACGTGAACAAACAAAGAGATGGTGGACTACAACTTTGTCATCACGTAAAGAGGAACATACAGCAATAGTTGTTATTGGTTCCAGGCAGCACCCAGATGATTTATATAATTCATTAATTGATAATGACGAATGGCACAAGATTATAGAATCAGCACATAGTTTAGATATTCCTATTGAATCTGGAGAACCTAAAGACCATAAGAAACACATGTTATGGTCAAGCAAAAGAAGTTACAAGTGGCTCATGGCACAAAGGAGAAATGCACAAACAACTGGTGGTCTAGCAATATTTGAAATGGTGTATCTTAATAGACCATTTTCAGAAGGGCTACAAATGTTTAAAGTAGAATCATTAGATGCAGCTAGAGATGATTCAAGAATTATAGGACATTTACCAGCTGGCACTAGGTTAATAGCTGGACTAGACCCAGCTGCAACTGGTTACCAGGCTGCATTCTTGTGGGCTTATCATGTAGAAGAAGGCAAGTTATACATGGTAGATATAGAAAATACTAAAGGTGGAGGAATACCCCAGGCATTTAAAACTATAAAAGAATGGTATAAAAAGTATCAATGTTCTCATTGGATAATAGAAGAGAATGGATTTCAACGTGCTATTAGACAAGATAGAGAATTAAAAGAGTGGACTGCTGCTAAAGGAATACATTTAGAAGGACATCAGACACAGAAAAATAAATTTGACCCATACTTTGGTGTAGGTTCAATGAGTGAGCTATTTGATAAAGGATTAGTAAATTTGCCTTATGGTAGTGCAGATTCACAAAATAAGAGTAATATATATCGTAGGCAGCTTTTGTATTTTTCAAATGCTGCTAATAAAGCAAGTAGCAGGGGATATAAGTCGGACATAGTTATGGCAAGTTGGTTTCCAATAAAGATAGTAAGGAGATTGCAAAAAGAGTTTATTGCAGACATGGGGTATGAATATACACCTAGTTACGGAAACGTAGATGTAAGCAGTATGAATGTAGCACCGTGGTAAAATTATGAATCAATCAGAATTACATGACAAGATAACCCAATTACATTATGTAAACCAGGATGCGTATTCACAACGTGGACGTATTCGTTCTATTATGAACGGTGGACCTAGTGGAATACTTGCATTACTTGGTGACCAAATGAAAGGTATGCAAGACTGGCAAGTTCCTATGCCTAACTTAATGGCATCTGGATTAGAACACTTAGCACAAAAAATAGGAAGAATACCTAACTTAAAAGTAGATGTACCTAACAATAAAGATTCAGAACGTGCAAGAAAAAGAGCAGAGAAAATATCTAGGATAGTAACTGCCTATGACGAAAACCAAAGATTAGATTTACAAATGCCACAAGTAGGTAGATGGTTACCTGGTTATGGTTTTGCTGTATGGGTAATTAGAGAAAAAATGGGAGCTGATGGAACTCCTTATCCTTGTGCAGAATTACGTGACCCTTATAATTGTTTTCCAGGTTACTTTGGTGCAGACCAACAACCAAAAGAAATGTCTATAGTTAGAAGAGTTCCTAAATCAGATTTAACTAAAGTATATCCACAGTATAAAGAAGTTATACAAAAAAATTATACTAAAGGTGCCACAATAGCTAGTGGTTATGCTTCTGCTTATACAGATGGATATAATGGTTCATGGGCTAACTCCAATGGACAAGGAGATTTAATATCAGAATATTACAATGAAGAAGGCACATACATTTTTCATTTATCTTCTGGTACAGTTTTAGATTTTATAGCTAATCCGTTATCTAGTGGACCAGCATTTGTAGTTGCTAAGAAATTTTCTTTTGACCAACTACAAGGACAGTATGACCAAATCATAGGGCTTATGGCTTCTATGGCAAAAATTAATGTTATGTCAATTATTGCGATGGAAGATGCAGTCTTTACAGAAACAAACATAACTGGAGAGTTAGAATCTGGTCAATATAAAAAAGGTAGATTTGCAGTTAATTATTTTTCTCCAGGAAGTCAAATATCTAAACCAGCATCTAACATTCCTTATCAAATATTTCAACAGATAGACAGAATAGAAAGACAACTTAGAGTAGGTGCCTCTTATCCTTCACAAGATGATTCACAATCACCAGTTAGTTTTGCTACTGGTAGAGGATTAGAAGAGTTAGGTGCATCTATGTCACTTATGATTAGAGAGTATCACACAATCTTAGCTGATGCTATAGAACAAACAGATGCTAAAAGATTAGAGTGGGACACAAAAATGTATGGTGGTAGAAATAAAGAGTTGTCTGGTTATAAAGATAATAAATTCTTTTCTGAATCTTACGAACCAACAAAAGATATACAAAATTCTTATAAGACTAGAAGAGTCTATGGCGCTATGGCTGGCTACGATGAACCACAAAAAATAGTAACAGGGTTGCAGCTGCTTAGTTCTGGTGTTATAGATACACAAACACTACAAGAAAACTTAGATGGTTTAGATAACCTAGTAAGAGTAAATGAAAGAATAACAAAAGAAAAAATGGATAAAGTTTTACAAGATACTCTTATGGCACAAGCAAGTCAAGGTGACGAAAAAGCAATTATGGCTGTAGTTCAGATAAGAAAAAACCCTGGTGAGATACAAGAAATACTAGATAAATTTTTTACTGCTCAAGAACCAGAGATACCCGAACAAGAAGCAGCTATGATTGAAGGTATGGGTCCAGCCACCACTGGTCCCGCACCTTCTATACAACAAGCACTAGGTATGATGGGTGGTGCATAATGCACGAAATATTTGAAGACATAGTTCACAATAGTTTATGGGAATTAGACGAAGATGGTGATGACATCATTATGGAAGACTTTATAAAAAAACAACAATTTAATAAGTTTCCTAGAATAATATCAAGATTTACTATAACTGAAATAATACATTTAGATGAGGAAGATATAGATGGCAACCCGAATTACTAAAAGAAATGCTGCGGTAAAACCAGCATCTAATAATTACATTGACCAAACAAGAATGACTTATGGTGAAAAAGAACCTCTTAAAGAATTAAACAGTGAAGTACAAAATCTAAATTTAGGTGAAGCATCTCCAGTTGCTGCAGCACCAGTTGCACCACAACGTAGTGTGTTTGCTGAAACTGACCAACCATTAAGACCAGTAGAAGACGGATTACCTTTTGGTCCAGGAGTTGGAGCGCCAGAAGCTATGGAATCTACAGAGTCATTAATACAACAATTTTTTGATATTACAGGTGACCCACTCTTAGCAAAACTATTAAAGGGTTAGTATGTCGTACAGTATATTTGATGCGGCATCGTTCCAAGATGACTCTGCTACAAAAAAAGCAATTAACCAAGCAGTAGCACCTACAACTATAAAACCAGAAGATGCAAAAAGAGCATCAGCAATTATTAATAAATATCCAACTATAAGCAAAGGTTCTTTAGTTGGTGCAGTTAAATTAGGAATATCACAAGATGACCCAAGGCTAAAGCAAATAGTTATGAAAGAATCATTACTAAAAGAAGAAAACGGTTTTGATAAATTAAAAGATGCAACAAGAAGGTCAGTACGTGGAGCATTTATAGGATTTCAAAACTTGTGGGAGATGGCAGCACCTAGAGGAGTTAGATACTTAGAAGGTAGGCAACAAGGAATGTCACATGACGAAGCTAGAAATAAAAGTAAAGCTACGTTACTAGGTGAGATAGATTCAGCTAAAGCTGCTGGTAAAGATATTGATTTAGGTCAAGGATGGTTTTTAGGTAGCACTGACCCAACACAAACAGATGAATATAAAAATTTATTACAGTCTGGAATGGACCCACTAGAAGCAAGAGAATGGGTTAGAGATAATGTTTTAGGTGTAAACATTTATGAAGAACAAAAGAAAAAAGCTAATCAAATACAGTTTGTTGGTGAGAGAGCAGATAAGTTTAGAGATGCTGGATTAGACCCAACAGTTACTATTGGTAGATATTTATTTAAACCAGTAGATGAAATAATAGAACCAGGGACAAAAGCATACAATTATATAACTGGTGCTATTGATATAGTTGCAAATATAGTTGCAGACCCAATAGGTATGTTAGGGTTTGGAGTTGCAAAAACACGTAAACTATCATCTACATTCACAGAGTTAGAAAATCTAAGTAAAGCAGGTAAAATTTTTGAAAGCACTGGATTGTTACAAGGTGCAAGAAAATCTATATTTGGTCCTACAACAAAAGAATTTTTAGCTGGTAAAGCAGGTATAACATTTAAAAAATTTATGTATGAAAATTCTACATCAGACATAATTGCAACATCTAAAAATAACATTGATGATTTTCAATTTTATGATGAACTAGAAAAATTTAAAAGAAAAAACAAAGGTAAGTCATACGATGAGATAAGTGATTCTTTTGATGATTTGTTAAATGATGGTTTGCTAGTTAAAGCAACAAAAAATAATGTACCTACAGTAAAACATAAAGGTAACAGAATGACTGGTATGTTAGAGAGAACATACGGTACTAGAGTAATTACAGAAAATACAGATGATTCAATAGTAAAACTAAATAGATTTATACGTTTAGCTACAACTGGAATGGAAAAAGATAAAGCAGCACAAAAAATAAATAGATTTATGACTGGTGCTATTAAGGCACTTAAAGACGATGATTCACCTACTGAAGTTGCAAAGTTAGTTAGTAATTTTATTACAAAAGATTTTAAACCACAAGTTGTAAAAGCATTAGGAGGTAGAGCTAAGTTAACAAAATTTCAAGAAGACTTAGTTGATAAAGGTTTAGAAGTCCAGGCAAAGTTTATAGGTGATGCACAAAAACAAAAAGGTATAGTTAAAAGTTTTGCTATTAATACATCTGGTGAAAACTTACCGATAACTCCAGTATTAAAACAATTAAGTGGTGGAAAGCTAGATAACATAGACGAATTAGTTGACCCACTTACAGCAGCACAATTAGCTGATGAAATATATTTACCAAATGCTACACAAGTTATTAGAGCTGCAAAAACATTAGACAAAAAATTTGGTGCTATAGGTTCAAAAATAGCTACAAGTGGAAGCGCTGAAAGTGTTACAAGGTTTATGGACTGGTATTATGGTTCATTATTTAAACCACTTGTATTGTTAAGACCAGCATGGACAGTTCGTGTTATTGCAGAAGAACAATTAAGAATGATGGCTTCTGGTGTAACAAATGTTATTACTCATCCCGCTGGAATGATTGCAAGAGTATTAGGTAAAGAAAAAGAATCTGCTAAAACATTAATGGGAACCTTTGAAGATAACGCACAATTTTTAGAAACTGTACAAAACGGTGCTGGTACTGCAAGTTCTGTACGTAGAGGTTGGGGAGGTAATGGAGAGTTTACTACTGTAACCAGGTCAGAAAATGTTAGAGCATGGGGAGAAGCAACATTTAGAAACTTTATGCAACATAAGTTTGACCCGTTATCAAGAAGACTTGCTATAGTCCAGCTAGAACAAAACCCAGCAAAAAGAATAAAGATGTTGGATGAAGTTATAAAAGAAGCACAAACTACTGGAACACAATTAAATAAGCACATAAGAAAAGTATCTGGTGCTGATGGTCATGCTTTTAAAGGTGCTGGTAACTCTAGTAAATTAGGTCAAGCAAAAGCAGAAGAGTTTGTACATTATGTTAATGCAGGTGTAGCACAAACAACTGGAGGTAAAGTTGTAACAGTATTAGACGATATAGATAAAACTCCTAAAGCTGCAAGAGAGTGGATAGATGAAAATGGTAATGAAGATTTATTAAAAGCATTAGCAAATGAAGATATGTCTGCACAAGAACTTGTAGGTTTAGAAAATGTTGACCTTAAAAAATATTGGGCTGGTGATTTATCTGCAGAAGAATATACATCTATAACTACACAACTTAGAAAAAATCAAGATAAGTTGCGTAAAGATTTTGTTAAGAAATATAAAAAAGTATTACCAGAATCAGCAAGAGGTGAATTAAAAAATTCTATATCTAAACAAACAAGAAACTTAGATGACTTAGTAGATACTATGTTTGATATGTTTATGACTGTACCTACTAAAACAATGTCAAGAGCGCCAACATTTAAAAAACATTATTGGGAAAAAGTAGGAGACTTTGCACAACACTTAGATGAAAAAACTTTAAACAAAGTATTAAAACAAGCTAGAGAAGCTGGTCTTGCTACAGGTACTGGAAAAGAAAAAAAGATATTAAAAAAATTAGAAGGTTATAAAGGTGTTAAAAATGGAGTTAGCGATATAGAGATAGTAGATAAAATATCATCTGCACATGCTTTAACTGAAACTAAAAAACTATTATACGATGTATCAACTAAAACCAGATTAGGAAATGCAACAAGAGCTATCTTTCCTTTCGGTGAAGCATACTTAGAAATCTTTACTACCTGGAGTAGATTAGTTAAAAATGAATTTGGAAGACCTATTAGAAGGTTACAACAAACAGTTGATGCAGCAAGAGAACCTAATCCAATATTTGATGAAGAAGGGCAACAAGGATTTTTTTATAAAGACCCTAACACTGGAGAAGAACTATTCGGTTATCCAGGTGAAGGTTTAATAAAAAAGTATATGTTTAAAGACTTAGAAGAAAACGGAGTAAAAGTTAATTTACCAGTATTTGCTAGTTCTTTAAATATAGCTGGTAGTTTTATACCAGGCTTTGGTCCAACAATAACTGTTCCAGCAGCAATATTAAATGCTAAGTTTGAATTTTTAAGACCAGGTAAATTTGAAGAAGAAATTATATTTGGTGGTTTTGCACCGCCAAGTGTTGCTGACCCTGGACAATTTATTCAATCATTAGTACCAGAACCTTCTTGGTTTAAAAAACTTCGTACTGCATTTAATGTAGGTACTGCTAACGGTCAAGCTAAAAGAGCATTCTCTAATACAACTATTGATGTCTATAAAGCATTAGTTTATGCAGGACAAATAGATGATAGTAACCCACAAGGTGCTAGTGATGGTATTGAGTTAGCAGCTGATTATGCTAGAAAAATATTTATTATTCGTTCTATCTCACAAGCATTAGGTCCATCTGGTGCGGTAAGTCCTAAGTATGCAATATCAGATAACACTGGACAATTTTATTTATTTGAAACTCTTGCAGAGGAATACAGAAATATATCTAATGCAACACCAGATAGTTCTACTGCAGTAAAAGTATTTACAGAGAGATTTGGTTTTGACCCAGTTACTATTGCAACAAGTAGAACATCAACAGTTAAGAAAAGACCAGTTACTGCAGATGGTGCTACATGGGAAAGAAACAATCCTGAACTTGTAGATAAGTTTGATTTAACTTACGCATTTTTAATTGATGAAACTGATTCAGAGTTTTTATATGAACAGTATTACAGCCAGCTAATAAGTGGTGATAGAGTTCCTAGGTCTCCAGAACAATGGGTACAAGCTAAAAATATATTGTTAGGAAATATAGAATATGAAAACTTTATAAAAACTAATGGTTTGTTAACAAGAAATGACAAAGTAGCTTCACAAGCAAAACTAAATAAAAAAGCAGAAATAGCTATGAAGTACCCAGGGTATGGTAGAAGCATAGATTATTCACCTACTAAACCAGAGATAGATGATTTAATAGATGAATTATATACTTGGATTAATCCAGTAACTTATGTTTTAGAACCAAGTATTGCTAACAATTCAGCAGCAATAGGTTTAAAAGAATATTTAAAATTTAGAGATAGAGTTATAGCTGATACTAAAAACTTAGGATATAGAGATACTTCTTTTAGAAGTGCAAATAAATTAGCACCTTATAGAAATGCGTTAAGAGACAAAATGAAAGCTATACTGGTAACGAACCCAGAGTTTGCATCTTTAGCAAAAGAAATATTTGAAAGAGAGTTACAAGCTGCGGAACAAGATATAGAATTAATAAGAGGATTATATGACAGTTGATGATTTTTTTAGCAGAGTAGAACAAATGATAGTTAGTATTAACGAAGGTGCTACTGCTGGTCAAAATAAAATAGGTATTACATCAGATGATAGAATAAACATACTATCATCTAACACAATAGATGAGGCATCTAAATATTTGTTAGCTGCAGGTATTCCAGAATACGTAATAGAAACAGCAATATCTGGTAAAGATTTATTAGACGTTAATGCAGATAGTGCGGCTTTGTTTGCAGCTGGAGAACAAACTGGTTTATTTGGAAACCAAGATGCAATCATTGGAGTACCAGCTAATTATTTACCACCTAGAGAAAGTGCAACAGATTTTTATACACAAAATGATTTAGTTAATTTATTTGCTGGATTAGAAGTAGAAGAGATAGCAGGAATACAAGCAGATTTAGTTAATGCTAAGTTGCTTACTATTGGTGACGGGTTTATTCCAGGAGAATGGGACGCACCTACACAATCTGCATTTAGCAGAGTATTAAGAAGAGCAAACATGGGTGGTGTTACTGAATATGAAAAACAAACAGGTGCTGCATGGAGAAATGTATTAGAAGAATACGTAGCTAATCCAGTACCTACAATTCCAGATGACGATGTATTTTTACCACCAGACCCAGCAACAAATGCACAACAAGTTAAATCACTATATGCAAGAGAATTAAATAGAGAACCTAGTGCATACGAACTTAAATTATTATCTAATGAGTTGTACAAACAATCAGAAGCAGCATTTAAACAAAGTCAAGAACTTACAGATGTTGCACAAGAACCAGCTACATTTACTGGTGATGATTTAATGGCAGGTGAATATGGAAACTATGCTGCAGAAAATGTACAACAAACAATAGATGAAGAAGGACTTTCACAAATAGACCCACAAAGTAGAATGAGACAAAAATTTGATGGGTTGATTGAAAACGAGAAAGCTAGGTTAGGAGAAAATTATTCGGGACGTAATACTAGGACTGCTATTCTTAATAGCATCTCCGCTAGGACAGGAAGACCACAATAACATGAGTCAAGAATTAGTAGCATTTATGGAATCTATAAAAGAACAAGAAAATGCAGGTGGTAATTATTTACTAAAGCATGAACCTACAACAATGTTAGGTTACGATGGGCAGCCAATGCAAGTACAAGCATTAGGTGCTTATGGAATACTAGATGTTAACTGGGATAAGTGGGCAGAACAAGCTGGTTATAAAGGTGCAGATTGGCGAATACCAGAAATGCAAGACATAGTTGCTGCATATAAGTTTACAGAATATTTTAATAAATATGGAAGTTGGGATTTAGTAGCAGTTGCTTGGTATGCAGGACCAGGTGCCGCTAACAAAGCAAAAGGTTTAGGTATTGAATCAGTAAGTGGCATAGGAAACTTAGAAAGTTTTGGTCCAGCTGTAGGAGATTATGTAACAAGTGTTATGGAAAAATATTCTAATAATTTAGAATCTGCATCAAATGAAACAGTAGATAGTTATATAAGTCAATCAGAACAACAAAGCATAGAACCTATTATGCAAACACAAGATGATGGAATGACACCTACTACTGACCCAATACAAAAATATGCTGCTCAATTGATATCTTCTTTAGTGCCTAGAAACCTAGAGTTTGAAGCACAAGTACCAGATGCAGCAGGAAGTGAAAATGTAGCACAAGTTAGAACAGGTATTAACAGAGAAGATGATATAACAATGCAAGATGTACTGGATGCTATAGAATGAAACCTATAGAACAAATGTCTAACGTAGAACAAAAAAGATTATATTTTCTTAACCACGCATCAAAAAGAAATAGATATAAAAAGATATTTACTGGTAAAAAATAACCATGGAACAAGAAGAACTTGTTGAACTTGGTGCAACAACAACTGCAGTAGCAGCTCCTTTAGATGTATCAAGAAGGTCTATAAATTACTTACGTAATTATGACCCAGGAATAATATACAGTAACAAATATGAAATAAAAGACTTAAAAAAATTATTAACAAATTATGACAACTTAATTAAATTTTTAGGAGAAGACCCTAAAGTATTTGATAAAAAAATTATAGATGATTTACTAGATGGTCTTGGAATTTTAGGCAGAACACATTTTGATACAGCAGAAAGAACAGAAGATTTTTTAACAGATGCGTTTGTACAAAAAAACCCTTTAGATGCAGAAAAAAATATAGGTAAAGTATTAAAAGATTTAATAGAATTAGAAGAAGGAATATCTGGAACGGTAAATAAAATAGCTGACTCTGGTGTAGATGCACATGGGTTGAGTTTGTTTGAACAAGCTAGTGGAGGTATATCATTTACGATAGACCAAGCAATAGGTAATTTAAAAAAGTTATCTAATCAACCTAATGCAACACCTTTAGATATTGCTAAACAATTACAAGATGGTAAATTTTCTAATATAGTTGGAGCGCAACAAGAAGTATTTGATATAGGTAGAACTCTTATAGGACACATGACATGGGCAAAAGTAGGAACAATAACAAGAGGTGTTGTTGTAGAAACTGCTGTATATAGTGAAATTTTACAAAGACTAACTAATTTAACTAACAAAGAAGTTAAACAATTAGACAAATTAGCTAAAGATTTAGATGTAAGATTTAGACCTCTTGATGAATTACAAGATATACCAGTTACTAGAAATAGAACTATAGATATAAGTTCTTTAGAGTTAATGCAAGATAACCTTAAAGATTTTATAAATACTAGATATAACTCATATTTAAAAAGAGATGCAGATTTTTATTGGAGAATAAATCCAAAAATTATAGAAAAAGAAGAAAGAGCAATATTTGCTGCATCTGATTACATTCGCAGAATAAGTGATGTTATACCAGAAGATATTAAAACTGCAGACAATATAGTTATGAGAGAACTGTTTCAAACAGATAATTGGGATTTACCTATAGGTAATTACCTTAATAAAAGTTTTGATAGTGGATATGAAGCTAAAGTTTTACCAGAAAATATTTTAAGACAAACACCTTTAGAGTTTGCAGATGATTCTACATTACTAAAAGCACCAGACGTATCATTTAACAAAGTTGGTAGATACCACATGACACCTGCTGCAAATATAGAAAAAATTGTAAATGATTTAAACATAGATTTATTTGTGTATAGCGATAGAAAAAAAGGATTAGTACCTTTAACAGTTTTAAATTTAGTTAATACTGATAAAAAATTAAATATATGGAAAGGTCCTAAAACTACAGATGAAGATTTAACAAAGTTTATAGATGCTGTAACTGATAAACCATTAGACCGTCAAAATTTTAGACTTACAATAGAAGAACCAGAAGTTAAAAAAGAATTAAAGAAACCTATAGTACAACAAGTGCGTCAAACATTTGTAAAAAATCATACACCAGAAGCTCTTAAAGTTGCAGACAATGCAGTAAAAACAAATCCTAAATTTGCTACAAAATTATTTAAAGGATTAAGTAAGTTAGATGTAGGTCAAGAAGTTATTGAAAAAGGATTAGCAAAGATTGGAACTAAGTATGGTGCCGCTAGTCTTACTGGACCAGCTGCAGCAGCTTTAGCATTCTATGAAACATTAGTTCTTGTTGCAGATGTAACCAGTGCTGCTACTAAAGCTATTGATAAAGATGTTGATTTCTTTGACAACTTTGGACAAATAGATGATAAATATTCTATTACATATAAGTTAACAAAACCATTTTATGAAAATGTATTTAAAGGAATACGTGGTATAAGTTCAGACAATAAGTAGTAAATGAAGTACAATAAATTAAGGAAAGAAGTAAATGGCATATACAGGTGAAAAATACGTAGGTGATTTAGCACTCTACTACATAGCAAAAAAACTAGAATCTGGTAAAACTACAGGTACTGTTAAAGAAGCTATTTCTAAAAACGATATTAATAAACAATTAAAAGGAGATTTTGTAGGAGCTGAACCTACTCCTGGAGCTACTTTAGGTTTGCCATATAACCAACCACAGGGCAGAGCAACAGTATTTACACAAGAAGAAATTAATACTGCTTTATCTATAGCAGATAGATTGTTTGAGTCATACAGAAGTGAAACACCAAAAGGTTTTACTGAAATAGATTTATACGAATCAGCACAAATTGAGTCAAAAAAAATAAGTAACATTGAAGAAAATGTAAAACAATTTGCTGGTCCTAATGATGTAACCTTTGATTTTGCACCTAATAAACCAGCAGAAGTAGTTATTAAAGATTCTAAAGGAGCAAAAGACCCAGTATATACAGGCATTACTTTTGACTTTGCTCCTGGTAGAGACCCTAAAGATGTTATAGCAGAGGCACAAGTTGCAGTAGAACTTGGAGTGCCAGCATCATTTGATGTGCCACAAACAACTGTAGAAGAAATGGGATTTACTCCTGGTACACCTAGTGACCCAACTCCAATTATTCCTGACAATGGTGACAATGGTGATGATGGTGATGATGGTGATGATGGTGGTCCACAAGAACAAGTTATTAATCCTAATAAAAATGTATTTAATAATATTCCAGATGGTGCAGACCTTGTAGATGTAGAAGGACAACTCTTTTTAAGATATGCAGTACCAGGTGCAGGTGAACTATACGAAGGCAGCACCTTATTTATGTTTTATGAAGTAAGATACAATGACCCAATTAAAGCTGGCTTTGTTACTCCAGGTCAAGAGTATTATATTAATGCAAAATTTAGTAATGATGATTTAGATTTAATGGGAGTAGTTGCAGGTAACAGTGCAGACCTTCCACGTAATGGTCCAGACGGTGTACCTTTACATCCTTTTACTTCTTTTGTAGAGACAATATCTACTGAAGCAACTATTAAACCCTGGATATTAGACCCAGATTCAGTTTCTTTATTAGCAGAAGCTGCATTAGAAAATAGAGAAGTTACAGAAGCTGAATGGTTTGGTACTAATTGGTACGATGAACATACAGAATCTGAACGTAATTGGTTAAGAGAGTATTACAAAGACCCAGGCACAGCTACACAAAAAGCAAATGATTATAAGATACAAGTAGCATCTGCATTAAAAGCAGCTGGAGTATCTGGTGGTTATGATACAGAAAGTAACCAGGAGTTAGGCGCACCAGATGCACTATCTACCTGGATAGCTAACAAGTGGGTTACTGGTTCTTGGTCCGAATCATATACAACAGAACAGTTAGCTTTGTTTGCTGACCCATTTAGAACTGGTGTAAGAGATTCAGACTTTACACAATACATTAATACTGCTGGACTTGGTGGATTAAACAGAAGTGCAGAACAAGAAGATAGGATTCAGAAACTGTACACTCAATATCTTGGACCAGTCTTTGGAGGATTAACAGATACAGAGATAGCAGAGAAAGCTGGTAGGTTAAGGAACAATCCAGATTACGAACAAGCATTAATAGAAAGTTTAAAGACAAGTAGGTTAGCTTTGTTTCCTAAATATACTAATCCAGAATTAACATACGATGATATTGTTACACCTTGGAGAGGGTTAACTAGACAAACATGGGGACAAGAAGCTGACGAAACACAAGGTTGGTGGCAAGATATGGTAGCTACTAATGACTATGAAGCTGGTCAAGAATTACTTAGAACTAAAGGATTAGAACAAGACATAGGACAAGTTACAGTAGAAGCAACACAAGCGCTGCAACAAGCATTAGGTGGAGCTGCTGGTTCTGTAGAAACAAGATTAGGAGTTAACGAATAATGGCAACTTACTTAGAAGAAGCACAAGCATTATATCCACAGTTATCACCACAGATACTTGATTTATTTGCAGCTGAATGGGCAAAAAGTAATAACCCCGTTACTGCTATTCGTGCAGTTAGACAGACAGATGTGTACAAAGCAGAGTTTCCTGGTAATTATAATGAAACTACTGGTCAAGTTAGATACGATGAAAATACTTATAAAGCATTAGAACAATCTTACATTGGTACACTTCAAGAGTATGGCATACCAGAACAAACATCTAGGGTATTGTTGGCTGATAGGTTTGTAGGTTTATTAGAAGGTAAAGTATCTGCAATAGAATTTCAACAAAGAGTTAGTGCAGCTTACGAAGGTATTGTAGATAATATTCAAGGAGTTCAAAACTTTTTCTCTACTAATTACAATGTTGATTTAACTCCAGAAGCTATATTTATGGGAGCATTAGACCCATCAATAGGAGAAGATATAATTGAAGGCAGGATAACAGCTGCACAGATTGGTGGAGAAGCATCAAGAGCTGGCTTTGCTATTACAAGAACAGAAGCAGAAAACCTTAGAGCAGCTGGTCTTACTCAACAACAAGCAAGGCAGCTTTATACTGCAGCACAAAGAGACTTACCTAGATTAAGAGATATACAAACCAGACAAGACACAGAAGCAGAAGAGTTATCATTAGAAGAGTTTACACAAGCTGTTGTATTCCAGGACCCAGACGTGTTAGAAAACATTAGCAGGTTAGAAGCAGAAGAAGCATCTATGTTTACACCACAAGTTGGTTATGCAAGAAGAGGTGCTAGAGTTACTGGACTTCAGGAACAATAGCAAAAACCCCAACTGGAAACAAACAAACAGTTAGGGCTTTGCTTTAAATTAAGTGTTGAATATTCTTTTTTATATATTCCACACTCGCATACGCATCACCAGTCCTATCAAAGAAAATAGGAAAGTATTCTTTTGGAACCTCTGCAGTAATGTCACTATCACCAGTAGGTTCTTCTAGTACTTCTTCCAAAGTCATAGCGAAAACATAATTACCATCCTCGTCTTGTTGGTCAAAGCGTTTGCCTAGAAATACATTCATTTACCCTCCTTGGCATTATCTATTAGTTGTTTCCAATAGTCTGGTGATTCTGAATCTATAAACCAATCACCGTTTTTAACAAAAGCATCGTACTCTTCTTCTGTTTCAAAAGCTCCGTACATTTGTTTTCCTTTCTTTTGCTTACATTAATTAGACTACCTAAGAAAAAAAAGGTTACATGTTTTTTTTTGTGTTATAATTTATTAAAGGATTCTTCTCTAGCAATAGATTAGTTTAACCTTCCTTTCGTGTACGTAAAAATAGTGGGTGTAAAAACCCACTATTTTGTTTTTGTAGTATATAATTAAAGTATCGGATTGCGGACGTCTCCGAATATAAATGGATGCTGCACCTTCCAGCTTATAGCTGACGTGTAAGCTGCGTATTACAATTCGTCTAGTATCTCAACAGTCTGGAGTGGCTGGCAATTCTCATTGTTGTTTAATTATTATTTGTCGCGTATCGCATCATTAACCCAAGGATGATGTAGTTAATACCAACACTTGGAGTAGGAGATAAAATGGAAGAAAATATGGAAGATAATACAGTAGAAGAAACACAAGATAACAATGCTATCAAGTCAATGCGTGAACGCATTAAAGAACTTGAAAGTGTAGAGAAAGAATTTAAATCTGTGCAAATGGGTAAAGCTATCCAGGATGCAGGTTTTGACCCAGACTCTGGACAAGGTAAAGCATTGAAAGACTTGTATAAAGGTGAGTTACAATCAGATGCTATAAAGCAATTTGCTGAAGAAAACTACGGCTGGACCTCAGAAAGTCCTACCCAAGAAGACCCGCAAGCTGCTCAAAAAGCAAGAGTTGTAACAAGTCAACAAAATCTTGACACTGTAATTGAAGCATCAACTCCAGTAGAGCCAGTTGGCTTAGAAGACCAGATTGCACAAGCGCAGCAAGATGGTGATTGGCAAACTAGCGCTAATCTCAAAGCAAATAAATTAAGAAATTTAACCCGAGAAAAATAGTAAAGGAGATTTAAATGGGTGCAGTAAGCGGATTGGGAGACTCTTATGACCTCCCGAATTACGTAGGTGAGTTATTTAATGTAACTCCAAACGATACACCGTTTCTTTCCGCTATTGGTGGGATGACTGGAGGTAAATCAGTTACCTCTAAACAGTTCTCCTGGCAAACAGTTGACAATGCAGCTGCTGCTCAAACAGTAGTAGTAGAAGGTGCAGACGCAACCTTTGCAGAAAGAAGCAGAAGCGAAGTATATAACGTGACTCAGATTATGCAATATGGTGTTCACGTATCATATACAAAACAAGCAGCAACAGGAAACCTTGCTGGTCAATCTATATTGGGAGACCAACCAGTTCAAGATGAATTGGCTTTCCAATTAGATATGGCTATGAAGAGAGCAGCTAGAGATATAGAGTTCTCTTTCTTACAAGGTGCTTATGTTGCAGACACTAATGTAACAACAGCAAGAAAATCAAGAGGTATGCTAGCTGCTATCGCTACTAACGAAGTAGCAGGCGGTAATGCTGCTCTTGACCAAGCAAAAATAGATGCTTGCTTAAAGAAGATGGCAGATGCTGGCGCTCCATTCGAGACACCAGTAATTTTTGCTAATGCTTTCCAAAAGCAAAAACTATCATCTATCTATGGAAGTGCGTTATCACTCGCTCCTAGAGATAGAAATGTTGGTGGTGTTAACATCATGACAATAGAAACTGACTTCGGAGAAGTTGGTATTGTTTATGATAGACACCTTCCTGCTGAAGATATTATTATTGCTGACTTATCGTTTTGTAAGCCAGTATTCTTAGACATTCCAGGAAAAGGACACTTCTTTGCAGAACCACTTGCACAAACTGGTTCAGCTTATAAGTTCCAAATCTATGGAGAGGTCGGATTAGAGTACGGTCCAGAGCAATTCCACGGCAAAATTACATCTCTATCTACTTCCTAATACGAAGTAAGATAGTATATTTATTAGAGGGAGATAAATACTTCTCCCTCTAGTAATATGGAGGATATATGGCAGCAGTAAGCACACTCGTAGATAGAATATATAGAGATTTTTTAAACAAGCCAGACGATTTGTCTGCGTTTTCTCGTTTAGATGGAGCCATAAATAGTTCAGTTACTTCAGTAACTTATGAATCAGGATTGTTTTCATCTGAAGAAGAAAACTTATTAGGTTCTGGTGCCTTAATAGAAATAAACCAGGAGATAATGTTAGTCACTGCAGCTAATACTTCTACTAGAACATTAACAGTAGCAAGAGGATATGCAGGAACAACTGCAGCTGCACATTCAGATAAAGATAATATTTTTGTAAACCCTACGTTTCCACGTAAATCTGTTTTTGATGCAGTAGCAGATAACATTGTTAGATTATATCCAAGTTTATATAATGTAACTAACACTACTGTAACTGCCAACAGTACATATCAAGAAGTGCCAGCATCTACAGTAGAAGTGATGACATCTTATGTACAAAACTCTACTGGTAGTCAATACACTACAGCTGGTATAGAACTTCTTAGAGATTTTCCACCATCAAGTACAAACGCAGCAGTTCAGTTTTACAATACAAGTAATGGTAAAACTGTATATCTTGTAGTTAAAAGAAAATTTGTTATGCCTAGTGCAGAAACAGATGATTTAAGTACAGCATGTTTGTTACAAGATGAGTACCACCAAATAGTTATGGTTGGTGCAGTAGCAGATATTATAGGTGCTACAGATATAGATGCTTCAACACAAGAATTTATTACAGAGAAATTAGCAGCAGAAAGTTATCCAGTAGGTTCAGGAGAAAGACTTAGAAATGCACTACTTAGACTTAGGTCATTGTTGATAGATGAAGCTAGAGGTAATTTGCGTTCTCTATATCCAGCACCAGTATCAATTATGAATATAAATTATAGTGGATAATGTCAGTATTACCTTCACCAGCTAACACTAATGCACCAGAGTCACAAGGATTTGAAGCTAACCTAGACGATTTGTTTCTTAGATTTGCTGTTGGTCCAGGACGGCAGCTTAATATAAACACAGCTCCACTCCAGGCACAAGCTATACAGACATCAGAAACACCAGAGGATTTTCAACAGGAGTTTGGTCAGATATTTTCCAGGACAGATTTTGCTGGAGGTAGTGGTTTAGATAAAGCACATAGAAGGAATGCAGGAGAAAATGATTTTCAAAGATTTTGGGATAGTAAAGGCATAGATGTATTTAGTGGTAAACAAGTAGGTCAAGAATATAAAGTATCTTTATTACATGACACATCAGAGTTGTCTAGTTCTACAAATACAAATTTATATATGGAAGAAATGAGTGGTTCTATATTCTTTGCTGATAGTGATGTTCTTAAAAGAATAGACACACCTACTGCAACATCTATAACAGTTGTATCTGAAACTGCACCAAGTGCTGGTAATGCAATAACAGGTTTAGCTGTACTAGGAACACAATTATACATAGTTGCAAATGGTGTTATATACAAAAGAACTGGTGCATCAACTTACACAACACATAACAGTCACAAAACATTTAGTAAGATATGGTCTATGAAAGGCAGAATAGTTGCTAGTGATACTGCTGGTGATTTATACCAGGTAACAGATAGCAGCAATCCTACTACTATGAAAACATTACCTACTGGTACAGAGTGGACAGACTTAACAGATGGTGGAGCTGTTGTATTAGGTGCAGCATCAGATGGATATATATATTCTTTTACTGATGAATCATCATCACTTACACTTAAAGGTCAAACATTTATAGAAGGTGAAGTACCTAATGCTATAGATGCAGCACAAGGTTTTATATTTTATGGTACATATCAGAACACAGCTAGTGGAAAGATTGGTAGATTATATAGAGCTGAAATAACTAATGCTAATAATTTATATGTACTTGTAAATGCACAGTTAATTAAACAATGGGGTAGTGGTTCTAATACTTTAAATCAAGCACCATACAAAATTATATCTACAAGAGATAGTATCTATGTAGGTATAGTTGATAGTGCAAGTAAGACAAATCTGTGGCGATATTATCTACCAACAGGTGGTATAGCTAGAGATTTAGAATTTGCAGAAAGTGGAGTAGTGCAAAGCATATCAGTATTTGCTGATAGATTATTTGCAACTGTATCAGGTGGAGGACTTTATAGAGAAAGTACAAACTATGTATCAACAGGTTATGTTATTACACCTCTTGCAGATTTTTTTACATCCGAAAAGAAACAATGGGTTGGAGCTAAATTAAATACTAATGTTGTTAGTTCTGGTTCAGTTAGATTATTTAGTTCTACTATTGCTGCAGATATAAATAGTCCTACTGCAGCTACCTGGTCAGAACAAGTATCTATATTTTCTGGTACAGGTGGAGACGAAGAAGTTATGACACTTGTTGATGGTAGATGGATTGCAGGAAAAATAGAATTAAACACAGATGATGTTACACAATCACCAGAACTTCTGTCATTTGCTATTAGGGGTTTCCAATTAGTTAATGACTTAGTAGTAGATATGCCTATAAACATATCGGACCAAGTAGAAAGACCGAATAGAAAACGATTAAAAATAAACGGTCAAGGAGATTTAGTGTACCAGGCGCTGCGTAACAAAGAAGGTAAGAATGTGCAATTAGAGATATTCAGACCAGATACATTATTAAGAGGTATAATAGAAAATGTTAGCAGTCCTATTGAGGAGATAAGCCCTAGAGGTTCTGTAACAATGTTTTGTTTAGTAAGATTTAGAGGTAGTAAAGTAGTACAAACTTCAACATCTGGAGTAGGATTAGGAATAGAACTATTAGGAGTAGGTAGATTAGGATAGAATGACAGCACAAGAAACTAAGTTATTAAATGCTTTTGAGACAACCTTAACAGGTACTATTGGTGCATCTGATACAACATTAACTGTAAATTCAGTAACAGATTCAGCTTCTAATACTCTTACTGCTTCTTGTTATTTAATAATTAACCCTGATAGTGCAACTAACAGAGAAGTTATTTTAGTTACAGGTGTTAATTCAGGAACTAAAACATTAGATGTTGGTAGTGTAGGAAATAGATACTTAACAGGTTCAGCAGCTTCATCAGGATTATCACATGCTTCAGGTTCTGTTGTTCGTATGTCACCAGTTCAACAACACATAGAAGATTTAAACGATAGAGTAGATACAGTTATTAACGAAGCAGGTACTGCACTTAATACAACATTATTTTTAGATGAAGATAATATGGCTTCTAACTCTGCTACCAAAGGTGTGACACAACAATCAGTTAAGGCTTATGTAGATACACAACTTACAGCAGAGGACTTAGATTTAACAGCGGATAGTGGTGGACCAATAGCTATTGATTTAGATTCAGACACATTAGATTTAGAAGGTGGAACTGGTATAGATACAACTGCTAGTACAGCCAAAGTTAGCTTTGCAATAGATAGCACAGTAGCAACTTTATCAGGTTCACAAGCATTAACAAACAAAACTATAGATGTAGATAGCAACACAGTATCTAATATAGAAGTAGATAACTTAAAGTCTGGTGTCTTAGATACAGATTTAGCATCTACTGCTGGTACAGATACTACATTAGCTTCTGCAAAAGCAATTAAAACTTATGTTGATGCCCACGTAACTGCACAGGATTTAGATTTAATATCTGATTCAGGAACAATAGACATTGATTTAGATGGTGATTCATTAACAGTAACAGGTGGAGCAGGTATAGGTACATCTGCAACAGGTACAACACTTACTATTGCAATAGACAGCACAGTAGTTACAGAAAGTTCTACAGACACACTTACCAATAAAACAATAGATGCAGATGGCACAGGAAACAGCATTACAAACATAGAAGATGCTAATATCAAATCTGCTGCTGCAATAGATGCAAGTAAAATTGCAGATGGAAGTGTTAGCAACGCAGAGTTTCAAAGGTTAGATGGAGTAACATCAGACATACAAACACAGCTAGATGGTAAACAAGCATCAGGTTCTTACATAACTGCAAGTAGTTCTGACACTCTTACTAATAAAACATTTGATGTTGAGGGTACAGGTAATTCTATATCTAACATTGATGTTGCAGATTTTAAAGCAGCAGCAGTTGTTACAGAATCAGAAGGTATTGGTTCTAATGATAACGATACAACATTACCAACATCTGCTGCAGTAAAAGATTATGTAGATTCTAATGCAGGTGATGTAACTGCTTCATCAACAACAACATTTACTAATAAAACTATTGATGCAGATGCTACTGGAAACTCAATAACAAATATAGAAGATGCAAACATTAAAGCATCTGCTGCTATTGATGCTGCCAAAATTGCAGATGGCTCAGTAAGTAATGCAGAGTTTCAAAGATTAGATGGTGTTACTTCTGATATACAGACACAGCTTGATGCTAAAGGAGATGTTACTGCATCATCTAGCACTACTTTTACTAATAAAACATTTGATGTTGAAGCTACAGGAAACAGCATATCTAATGTAGATGTAGCAGATTTTAAAGCTGCAGCAATCGTAATTGAATCTGAAGGTATAGGCAATAATGATAATGATACAACACTTCCTACATCAGCAGCAGTTATAGATTATGTAGCTAATAATGCAGGGTCATCTAACGCACTCGTTGCAGATAACTCAGACTTTACACTTACAGATACAGGAACAGCTACAGGTATTCATTATGAATTAGACAATGTAGATACTGCTGACTGGAACCAAGGTGGTATTGCATTAACAGCAGTAGGTGGAATGTTTAGACATAATCAAACACAATCTGCTACATTTACAGTAGCTGCAACAGAGGGTACAGTTCTTGCAGGACCTATTACAATAACAGGTACAGTAACAAATGCTGGTACAATGGTAATACTATGAGTGAAATACAAGTAAACACAATCAATGAATATACAGGTGCAAATGGTGTAACCATTGATGGTGTAAAGATTAAAGATGGTTCAATTACAAGTGGTAATTCTGTTCCTGTTGCAGATATATGGAGATTAACTTCTGATGTAACTGGAACTGATGGAACTATTAGTAGCAATTTAGAAAGAGCAAGTACAACA
>VMHT01021811.1_pt1 | contig 32304 bp, 48 predicted proteins | sample 4693611 | NCBI WGS metagenome assembly VMHT01 (sample SAMN12280063, study PRJNA550983) | marine metagenome | isolation source: seawater sampled from same location over 5 years 0.02-0.2 micron viral filtrate | place: USA: collected off the coast of southern California halfway between the port... ...
TGTGCGCGGCTTATATTTGTTGTAACGCTGCATTGTCTGCGCGATTGCCTTGGCTGGCTCCATGCCTTCTTGCTGTCCAATCATTGGCTGATACTTGTCCAACCCAAGGATTAGATCGGCACCATCCTGAACCATGATTCCGCACCACGGCCTAGCAGCCATTGGCATCTTCACACCAAGGTGGCGACAGAACAGCTTGAGAATGTACTCATCTTTGGTCTGGGTGGCACCTGATGCGCTGTCGTGCTTTGCGCCAAACTCTTTTCTGTAGTCTGGTATTTCCTGTGTCATAACATGCCTTATCGTGTGTTATCGTGTCTTTCGTCAACACTAATTGCATACTGATTGACTATCTGTCAACAACAATGTAAGAAAAAAGAATGACGTTATCTGAGTATTTAAAATCAAAGAAGATCAGCCAAGCCAAGTTTGCTTACAGGTGTAACTTGTCACGTGCCACTATCTGCCGGATATTGGACGGCAGCAGGTATCCGTCGCCGGAAACCATGCGGCGCATCTTTTTGGCTAGTGAGGGCGAGGTAAAGCCGAATGACTTCTTCACAGAAAAAATGTCACAAATGTAACGGCAGCGGATGGGTGCGTGTGCCATCGTCTTTTGACTATGGTGATGTTGTGCCTGATATCTGTTGGCGGTGTGACGGCACGGGCAAGGCGCGTGAAAAGGACGGCCATGAGCAAGATGCAGCGAAATAAGGGCAGTGCTTTTGAACGCTGGTGCTGTAATGAAATCAAAGATCATCTTGGTTATGAAAACGTGCGGCGCAATCTTTCTCAATATCAAGAGGCTGGCGGTGCCGATATCCTGATCCCGCACTGGTCGATAGAGTGTAAACGCTACGCTAAAGGCCCAGTGGGCGGCTCTGAGGGCATGTGGCGGCAAGCTGTGGACTCTGGCACCATGCACAAGCTATCGCCTTGTCTGATCGTTAAATATGACAGGCAGGAGCCAACCTGTCGTCTCTTTCTCTCTAGCGTGAATCCTGAGTTTAGCGGCAGTGAGGCAACCGTCATTGTAGACATGCCGACATGGTTCTATATCGTGCGCGAGGGCATTCCTTTCTAATCAACAGGCTTGGCAACAGCTATCCAAACCTGTAAACAGGTAGAGGGGCGTGTCATTTAGCGGTGAGATGTTGGGTGGTTTATCTTGATCGCCACTCAATGTTTTTGGAAAACAAGCACGTCCCTTTTTCACACAAACGATGCTTTTATGACAGGGGCTTTACTGTCAACACGATCCATGATATTAAGAGTTTCTTAGCATAGCCGCGCAGCAAACGGCAGCATTGCCTAGTAAGCAGGGCAATGCCTTCATGCTTTCCTTTTATTTATATAAAAAAAGGCATGGCTGAGTGCATCGCATAGCATTCATTGCCGCGCAGCATTGCTAGGCATTTCCTCCCTGTAGAAAACTAAAGAGGGGCTTTCGCCCCTCTCTTTTTTAGTCTGCATCATTTCTGTTTTTATTCTTTACGATGCTGAGATCAACGCCAGCAGCAGCCAGCTTCAACAGCATTCGCCCTGATGGGCTAGGCCAGCTTGATCTGTTCTCCCATCTCTTCACAGTCGTATCGCCCACTCCAAGATATCGTGCAAAGCTGACGGCACTTTTGAAGCCAAGGCTTTTTCTCAAGTCCTTGATCTGCTTTACGGTCATGCCATCCATTGCCACCATTGCCGCATCATGCTGCGCCTTGATGCCCTCAAAGGCAGAAAAATGCTCCTCGCAGTTCCGGCAGAAGATCATAGGCATCCAATACTTCACGCGATGCCAACCCTTCTTATGCACAAGCTCAACCTTTTCATGGTAGCGTCGAGTATTCTTACACATGCAACTTGGACAAAAAGGGATTTTAATAGGCACTTTCTCGTTTAGTTCAATCATCTTTCTGATCCTTTCTCTTTTACTTTTTGCGCCATACACGCCAGCCAATCCTTGGCACTTTCCTCATGCTGACGCTGCGGCTGCCATGATACCAACGTATGCAGTCTTTGAAGCGCAGTGCCTCAATGTCAGTATCGAAAAGCATAAACTGCCCCACTTGCATGTTTGCTGCTAACTCGCCTTGAGGTGTGCGCGGTCTGCCAAACGTTGTTACCTTCATGTCTCTGACCCTTTCTCTGCCAGCATCTGTTGAGCCAAGCGCATTTGACCGCCGACAAAATGTTTCACACCCTCATATGATCCACCAGCGCTGCCGGTGATGCCAAATATTCCGCAGCAAATGTTGATGATCTTTTGTGGGTCTTTATCAACCTTGCTGATTTCAGATTTCAATTCTGCCATTTTGCTTTGTAGTTTGGTCATTACTCTGATCCTTTCTCTGCTAGTAATTTGTCAAAGATGCGCCGTGACTCCAGTAGTAATGCCACTGGTTCTGGCACCTTTCTCTTGCCTGTCTCGTAGTAATAAACAGCTTGCAGGCTTACACCTATACGCTTTGACATTGCGTTCTGTGATATGCCTAGGCGCTGCCTTTCAGCTTTGAATTGTTCTGCTGTCATGCTATACCTTTCTAGCTAGTGAAGGCAGGGGGTTTGCTGATCCTTTCTCCCTGCCTTTTCTTTGTTAGATGATGCGGCACGGTATGCCCTGATACTGGCAATAACCAAAGATTTGATAGAGTTTATCCGGCATTTCCCAATCGTCGGAAATCTGCACGTTGACCCCCTCTTTCTCTATGTTAAGCCACACGACGTAATCTTTGCCGATTGCCCATGCCGCGCCTTCTTCTGACACTGCTGTTGCCTCGCCTAATACGTTGCCAATGTAGCTACAGGCAAAGCTATATTTGGCTAGATGTTTCGTGTTCATTTCTCTGATCCTTTCTGTGTCAGCACCAGTGATCGGTGCCTATTGTGATGGGGCCAATGCCCGCGCTGTGTGTCGTGTCGCGTTCCAGTAGATCGTTCCAGCGTTGCCGTGCCTCTGTCTCTGTCTCGCAGACTTCCCAATGGTCATAGAGATAGACACCCTCTGCCCATTGCTGGCACGGCTCACCAGTGCCGCGCCGTTCTGTGTAGAATAAAACCCACATATCAAGTAAACCTCCGCAACTCTTGGTCATACTCTGACAGTTCAAGTATGCGCATGGCCTCGCGCAGTTTCTCTGCCTCATCCTCTGTGGCAAGGCATGTGCTAAACTCGTACGCAACCCAGCGCATAAATTGCTTTGCTTCATTATGGCGCATTGTTTTGTCTATCATCACTGCCCCCTGATTAGGTCTAGGGGTGTGATGCAGTACGGGTGGCCCCAATCGTTTACCAGTGCGCACCCACTGGCGACGTTGAGCAAAAGAAAGGCTATTAACATTCCAAAGCTGATAGCCATCAGTGCGCCAATTATTGCTTGTTTCATGATTGCCCCCTAGTAACTGATGCCGACAATGCGTTGCTTGCCGCTTTTGGTTGTCTCAATATCAACGTCAACACTTCTGCCTTCCATACCAGCATGAATGATGTATGCGTCCGATATGTTGGCCTTGGTGCGTACCGCTTGCCCCGTTGTGAATGTGATCTCAAAGGCAGGGTTGCCCATGCTGGAATTGTTCAGCCGCTTAATAGTTTTGATTGTCTTTCTCATTGTTTCTGATCCTTTCTTAATGGGTGATGAATACAACAGGCTTTGACGCCTGCCAGCACAAGCCACATGCGCCGCAATCTGGCGCTAGTGTCTCTTCACCCTTTGCAGCCAGCTTGCCGGTGGCCTTGCTGATTTGTGTAGGGCATTTAAAAGCCTGTTTCTCTGTGACAAGCGCAACAGCCCTATCATCATCATATGACAGCGCGGCAAACTTTTGGCTGTAACTGCCAGAGAAGCGTACAGCAAAGCGCATGCCGCATGCATTGCGTAGGGTAAGCAGTGATTGCCCTATAGCGCGTTCTTGGCTGTCCGTCGCGTCGGGTTGGTTGGCCGTGTATCCGTACACATGCAGCGCTGGAAACATGCCAAGCCATTTTGCCCATTGTGCGACGTATGCAACGGAAAAGAAGTCACCCAATACATGCAGACGCACAAGAAAGCCTTTTGGGTGCTTGGCCTGATAGAAAGATAAATCAGCCTCTATCTGTTCAACTAATGCGTCATCTGCCGCGTAGCGTGTAGCGTTCATCATGTTGTTACCATAGCAGTCACCCCAATGGATGCATGAACGGGGACAGGTGGCGCGTTCTTCTAGCGTCACGGTAAAGATAGGAAAGCCTGCCAGCTTGCCCTTGGTGACGCGCTTGCCTAGCTTGGTGTTGGTGCTTTTCTTCACCACCCTTTCGCTTGCGGCCATACCATCGGCCACACTCTTAGCGCGTAGGTCATGATACACACTGCGGCCAGCCAATACGGCCATTTGTGTTTTTGTCATTTGTTGCATGATTGCTGATCCTTTTTGCTAGTGTCTGATGGGCCTCATCAGTGCCGGCATAACCGGCAGACATAGCGCGACGGCGCCGCGCCATGTTTCGGCCTAAAAGTTGACGCCTTGCAGCTTGGTGAATGTCTCGTTATCGGTATCAATCTTGTAAGTTGCGTGATGATCGAAAACGCCAAACTTGTTACGCTTGTAAACATAGACGTTACCAATCCAATCATCCCATGAAGGCTTGTGACCAAAGGCACGATATTGCCTGATAAACTTGTTCCGCATGTCGGTGAGCGTTTTGCTACGCTCGAGGATACGCATACCGTCAAACTGTTGTTGCACGGGTGACTGTTTTGTCCAGTAGTACATAATCATGATCCTTTGTATTCTACGAGATTGATAACAAGGCCAACGAGTGACCAGAAGAACGACACAAAGCCAACCGCTGCCAGCCCTATGCCAAGATAAAAGCCGATCTGGTCATGCGGTATCGTTTGCATGATTAGTGCGCCAGCAAGGCCAATGCCAATGCTGGCAATGACAAGAATGGAAAAGACGATGGCCTGAAGCTTGGCAATGGTCTTAGGGTGTCTGTGAAAAACTGCGCGTTGCATAATGTTTGATCCTTTGTTGATTGCTAGTGATATCCTTGCCTACCAATGGCAGGCTATGCTGTCAACAAGAAAAATGATATTTATGAAATATTCCTAGCAAAGCACAGCAAAGCATAAGCATTGCGGCATTTGTATAGACAGGCAATGGCACCGGATTGGAGTTGCGAATTGATGGGTTGTTGCGTTGGTTTCTCACATACAGCACGCACAGCAAAGACATTGTCGCGCGGCATTGCCGGTGCAACAAAGACAGCGACGCATTGCAGCGTAGCAAGGCAGGGGGGGGTATAAATAAGATGCGTCACCCCCACGATGCGCGGCACCTTTGTATGTACATTACTTGACCATCACCCACACACAGCCGGAGGAGACATGGCTAGGCTAACCCAGAGCAGGGCAGAAGCAGTTGCAGAGTTAGTGATGCAGGGTCACAGCCTTGTGAGTGCTTGCAAGGAGGCAAAGATCAGCAGGTCAGTGCTGTATAAGAAGATGGGCGAGGATGCTGAGTTAAGTAACCTTATAAGGACGGCGCAGCAGCAGAGTGCTGAGAAGGCGTTGGAAGATGTAGAGGTTATGTATCAGGATCAGCTTCATGGTAAGAAGAAGTATGATCCTAATGTGTTAAGGGACTATGCGCTGCATGTTAGGTGGAAGGTAGGCAAGGTCATGCCTAATCAGTATGGTGATGCAAAGAACCGTGCTGGTGTAGAGGTATCGGATGGTACGGTGCGCATTGTTTGGGAAAGCGATGCAGCAAGTTAAGATACCTTACAAGCCAAGAGAGTTACAGGCAGAGATGCACACCAGCGTAAAGCGTTGGAATGTGCTTGTGATGCACCGCCGGTTTGGAAAGACCGTGTGGGCAGTCAATCATTTGATAAAGTATGCGCTGACTTGTGAGCTACCAAGGCCACGGGTTGCGTTTGTTGCGCCTACGTTTACACAGGCCAAGCGTATTGCTTGGGACTATGTGAAGTATTATGCGTCTGTGATACCTGGCGTTAGTTTCAATGAGACTGAACTGCGTGTAGACTTTCCAAATGGTGGCAGGCTGATGCTTTTGTCTGCTGAGAATCCAGATAGCCTGCGTGGTATCTACCTTGATCTATGCGTATTCGATGAATTTGGCATGCAAAATCCCAGGGTATGGGGGGAGGTTGTACGTCCTGCCCTGTCTGATAGGCAGGGTGCGGCTGTATTTCTAGGCACCCCAGCAGGTCATAATCATTTTTTTGATCTATTGCAGCAGGCCAAGTCAGAGACAGAGAACGGTTCTGACCAGTGGTATCATAAGACTGTAAAGGCGTCTGAGAGCAATCTGGTAAAAGCAGAAGAGCTTGAAGCTGCGCAAGCGCAGATGACACCAGAGCAATATGAGCAAGAGTATGAGTGTTCTTTTACTGCGGCCATTGTCGGAGCATACTATGCAAAGCTGCTGGTTGATGCAGATGATACTGGGCGAGTCACAAGAGTTCCTTACGATCCAGCTTATCCTGTGCATACCGCCTGGGATTTGGGTATAAATGACAGCACTGCGATCTGGTTTGCGCAGGTGTTTCGTGGTGGTGCGGTAAATATCATAGACTACTATGAAAGCTCTGGTGTTGGTCTTGACCACTACGCAGACATTCTCAAGCAAAAAGACTATCACTATGGTGACCATCTAGCGCCGCATGATATTGAGGTGCGGGAGTTAGGGTCTGGTAAAAGTCGTCTTGAGACGGCATACTCGCTTGGAATACGTTTTCGTGTTATACCGAAAATGAAAATTGCAGATGGTGTTAATGCAGCACGACTACTGATACCTAAATGCTATTTTGATAAGGACAAGTGTAGAGATGGTCTGGAAATGCTCAGACAGTATCGCCAAGATTGGGATGATAGGCGCAAGGTTTTTCGCGACCATCCACGCCATGATTACACATCACATTCAGCAGATGCGTTCCGCTATCTCGCGATTGGCCTTGAGAATCGTGCAAAAGTTGGCAGACCTTCGCAACAAACTGCGCTCAGTGAGTACAATCCTTTTCAGCTTTAGGAGAAAGTAATGGCACCTGTTGTTAAAAAGACACTTAGGCCAGTGAGCAAAGTAGCAAAAACAGTTACCCAACCAATTACAAAGGCAGTAGAAGAGGTTGCAAAAGCGCCTGCTGTTATTGTTGATATTGCTGAAGAGCCACTCAAGGCTGCAACAAAAGCTGTTGAGGTAGCTGCAAGTCCTGTGCTTGATGTAACAAAGACAGTGGTTGAGGCATCAAAAGATATCGTTGAGCCATTTGAGAAGCCCGTTAAAAAGGCTGTAAAAGGCATAACAAAAGTTGCGGATGAGATATTTGAAGAGGCAGTTGAAAAGCCATTCAAAAAAGCTGCAAGCCTTGCCGAAGAAGCCTTTGAGGAAGTTATTGAAAAGCCAGTAAAAAAGGTTGCTACAGAAGTTGTAGACACAATTACGGGCATGGACAAAGAAGATCGTCGCGGCACAACGCCGATAGTCACACCAGAAGTAACGCCAGAGGTTGTTCCTGATGAGTCTGGTTTGCCGCGTGGCCGTAGACCCACCCGTTCAAAGAAACCTGGTGCTGCTGGCAGTCTTCTTGAGGGCGGCGGCGTTCTTTACGATTAGGAGTAGGCTATGAGTTTTCTGACACCAAAGTTTCCAGCGCCACCACCACCGCCACCTGTCCCAGAAAAGCCGGACATAGGTAGGGCGCGTGTTATGTCAGAAGAGGCTGAGAGAGAAGAGCGTCAGCGTCGTAGAGGGCGTGGCTCAACAATTGTTGCTGGTGCGCTTGGTGAGACAACAAACGGCTCTGGCGGCACTCCAACATTGATGAGTTGAACATGGCAAACGATGCAGCACCAATAATCAAAAGATACAACAGTCTTAAATACAAGCGAGACAATTGGGATACGCATTACCAAGAGCTTGCTGACTATATGCTGCCTCGTAAGTCAGACGTAGTAAAAAAGCGTTCACGCGGCGAAAAGCGCATGGAGCTAATCTACGACGGCACAGCACTACAATCTATCGACCTTATGGCGGCTTTTCTTCATGGCATGCTTACAAGCGGTGCCTCTCCTTGGTTTCACTTGGATGTCAAAGATGAAGCTCTAAATCGTGATGACGATGTGCGGGAGTGGTTGCAAGACACTAGCATGCGGATGATGCAGGCGTTTCAAAGATCAAACTTTGAGACAGAGGTGCATGAGGCGTATGTAGACCTAGTTGTATTTGGCACAGCTTGTATGTTCTGTGAGATGGACAAAGACAGGCTGCGGTTCAGCACCCGTCATATATCCGAATACTATGTATCAGAAGATCAGTACGGCATGGTCAACACCGTGTATCGTCTGTACAAATCTAGCGCACAACAGGCAGTAGAGCGTTTTGGCTTTGATAATGTTGGCGACTTTATTCGCAAGACATTTGAGAAGAAGCCTGATGATGAAGTAGAGATTCTTCACGCAGTATCGCCGCGTATTCAAAGAGATGTCACCAAGCCAGACAATCTCAACATGCCTTTCATGTCTGTATATGTTTGTAAGAAGACAGAGATGATAATAAGTCAGGGCGGCTTTGAAGAGTTGCCATATGTAGTGCCGCGCTTCCTCAAGGCAACTGGTGAAGTGATGGGACGATCACCTGCAATGACGGCGTTGCCGGATGTTAAGATGATTAACTTGATGTCCAAAACCATCATTCAAGCTGCTCAGAAACAAATTGATCCTCCGCTTCTTGTTCCTGACGACGGGTTTCTCATGCCGATCCGTACCCAGCCAGGTGGTCTTAATTTCTTCCGTGCAGGCACAAGGGAAACAATCACGCCTTTGAACACAGGCGCAAACATTCCTATTGGTCTTAGCATGGAAGAACAACGTCGCGCTGCCATACGGCAGGCTTTTTATGTAGATCAAATCCTTACCGCTGGCTCTGCGCAGATGACAGCTACAGAAGTTATACAGCGTCAGGAAGAGCGTATGCGTGTCATCGGGCCTGTTCTTGGCAGGCTGATGAACGAGTTGCTGCGCCCGTTGATTGACCGTGTGTTTGCTCTAATGCTGCGTGGAGATATGTTGGCAGTACCGCCAACTGCTTTACAGGGTATTGATATTGATATCGAATATGTTTCACCACTGGCAAGAGCGCAGAAGTCTAGTGGTCTAAACAACACCATGAGAGCGCTTGAGATACTGTTGCCGCTATCAGAGGGCTTGCCTGTTGCAGATCATATTGATCCTGATGGCCTTGTGCGTCATGTCACAGATTCACTTGGTGTGCCGAAAGTTACATTGAAGTCCCAGCGTGAAGTTAATCAAATCCGTGAGCAACGTGCGCAAGCACAGCAAGAAGCACTGCAAAGACAGCAGGAGCAAGAGGACGTAGCCTCTACGGCACAAGCCGCACAGGCAGTAAGGATGGTTACTAAGTGAAGGATATTGACCGGCTCAAGTTTATGTATCGCGAAACCTTTGATACAGAACACGGTGAAAAAGTATTACGAGACTTGGAGGCCCGCGCAAACTGGCGGGCTTCTAGTTATGTGGCAGGCGATGCTAATGCCACAGCATTTGAAGAGGGCAAACGTGCCGTTCTTCTACACATCCACAACATGATGACTAAGGAGTAAATATGTCAGAGGAAGCTATCGAACAGGTAGCCCAGCCAGAAGCAGTGCCAATGGAAACACCGGCAGATATTGCTCAAGGCGGGTCTGGTGACGATTTCTTATCAATGATACCAGAGGAAATTAGAGAACATCCAAGTCTGTCACCCATCAAAGATGTAAGTAATCTTGCAAGGTCGTATGTAAACGCGCAACGCTTGATTGGTGCAGACAAACTGCCACTGCCTGCAAACCCCACAGATGCAGACTTAGATAATATCTACAGCAAGTTGGGCAGACCAGAGAGTGCAGATGGCTATGAGATTGCACCAGATGGGGTAATAGTTACAGAGGACGTTGCAAAGTCCTATTCTGAGATGGCACATACGTTGCGTCTTACGCCAGATCAAGCAAGCGGCATACTTGAATATTATAAGGGTATTGCATCAAGCGCCTCTGAAATGAGCATTGAGGCAGAAACACAACAGCGCAACTCTACGGAAATGGCCTTGCGGCAAGAGTGGGGAGATGAGTTTGATGCGCGTCTGTCTGATGCAGGCAAGATTGCAAAGCAGTTTGGTGGCGCAGATTTGCTGGATATGCAACTTGCTGACGGCACCAAGGTGGGCAATCACCCTGATTTTATCAAAGCCTTTTCTAAGATGGCAGAGTTTCGTTCCAACGTCACAAGTGAAGACACTGTTTCTGATGCTGCTGAAACAAGTTTGGCATCACGCCATTCTGCACAGCAAGAGATAGATGCCATCATGCGTGGCCCTGATTACACGAATAGAAAAGACCCCGTAGCTAGAGACAGAGCTATCAATAGAGTAGCTGAGTTGTACGAGGTATTGCATGGATCAGAGTGAGTTGTTACAAATACGTTTAGAGTGTTTACGTTACGCAATCGAATTTGGTAGTGCGCGTGACGTTTCGGAACCTCACCTACTTGCGGATAAATACTACGAGTGGGTGATGCAGGGTAGCGAGGAAGCTCGTCCTGCTGGCAGTCGGGAAGACGGCAGCGCCAAAAGCGCTAAAAAAGCTAGGAGCGTCCGAAAGGGTAGCGCACCGACATTAGTGTAAACGCAACCGTGTGAGAGGAGGACAGTATGTCCCAAGGTATCACCACGGCGTTTGTACAACAGTATTCTGCCAACGTGCAGATGCTCTCCCAGCAGATGGGTTCTCGTCTGCGGGATGCGGTGCGCTTAGAAACTGTTGTAGGCAAGAACGCCTTTATTGACCAAATCGGTAGTGTGACTGCGCAACTGCGTAGCAGTCGTCATGCCGATACACCACAGATCGACACACCGCACCAGCGGCGTCGTCTTTCGATTGCATCATACGAATTTGCCGACCTGATTGATGACCAGGATAAGGTGCGTATGTTGATCGACCCGACATCAAGCTACGCCATGGCTGCTGCCGCAGCGATGGGACGTGCTATGGATGATGTCGTCATTACTGCTGCACTTGGAACCGCCAGCACTGGCGAGACAGGTTCTGGTTCAGCAACTCTTGACGCCACCAACAATATGGTTGGCTCTTCATCGTCAAACGACGGTCTGACTATCGCAAAGCTCACTGAAGCCAAGCGTAAGATGGACTTGAATGACGTTGATCCTTCAATCCCGCGCTACATTGCTGTAGGGCCAAAGCAGATTGAAGACCTGCTTGGCACAACACAGGTAACGTCATCGGATTTCAATACTATCAAAGCGCTGGTTCAAGGTGACGTGGATACCTTCATGGGTTTCCAGTTCATCATGACAAACCGCTTGAGCATTGACTCCAATGATATTCGTTCCTGCTTTGCATGGGCTGAAGATGGGATCACTCTTGGTGTGGGCAAAGATGTCCAAGCCAGGATTGATGAGCGCAACGACAAAGGTTATGCGACTCAGGTTTACTACTGCATGGACATTGGTGCTGTGCGGATGGAAGAAGCCAAGGTTGTCAAAATCTTTTGTGATGAAACCCCAGACTAGAGAGGAGTAGAAAATGGCTAACGTAAATACAACTCTCGTGTCCAACCTACTGGCGCTGCCACAAGTGGCATCTCCGGCTAGGACTTTGCACGGCACAAAGCGCGTTGCAATGGGAACAATCGCACTGGCTGCTGGTGATCTTTCTGCCACAGATACAGTGATGCTTGCTCCTATACCTTCAAACGCAGGGATTGTGAGCATCAAACTCTTCAATGATGATCTCGATTCTGGCACAACCAACACTTGCGATGTTGGCGTTTACTCAGAAAGCGACGGTACATTTACTGCGCTTGATGATGATGCCTACGCATCTGCAATCACAGACCTGCGCGGTGCCGTAGGCGGTGTTGGCACTGATGTCACATTTGAAGCGCGTAACATCAACCTACTTGGTCAACGAGTATGGGAAGATGCCGGTCAATCTTCAGACCCAGGTGGATACTTATTCATCGGTCTGCTGTTTGATGCAGCGGGTGATACCGCAGGCGATCTCTCATTTGTGATTGAGTATGTCGTAGACTAAACCAGAGGGGGGGCGGCATCGCCCCCTCTTACTTGCAAAGGGGTGATACTGTAATGCCTTCCGTGGTCGATATTTGTAACGAGGCGATGGATTTGTTGGGCGCTGCAACTATCACCGCTCTAACAGAAAACTCCAAAGAAGCTAGATTGTGTAATCGCCGGTTTGAAACTGTGCGAGACTCAGTGCTTCGTGCGCATCCTTGGAACATTGCAATCACTCGCGCCGCTCTTGCAAAAGACTCTGATGCGCCAGCGTTTGGTTTTACCAGTCAGTTTACACTGCCCACAGACCCGTTTTGCCTTCGTGTGTTGTCGTTCTTCAACAGCAATGTTGATAGCGATGTTGCTGCATATGATACGCAGGTCATGTTTAAAGTTGAGGGGCGCAAGATACTAAGCGACGAGGAGACTTGCCAGATAGTGTATATAGCAAGGGTTGAAGACACAGAGTTGTTTGATTCACTCCTGTCTAGCTCTATCGCTCACAAGCTGGCGTCTGAAACTGCATATGCAATCACCGGCAGCACAACCGTCGCGCAATCTATGCAACAGCTTTACGAGTTTAGACTGCGTGAGGCCAGATCAATAGATGCGATGGAAGGCATGCCGGACAAAATTGTTGCCGATGATTTTGTGAATATAAGGTTCTAGGATGGCCCGTGTTTCAACTATTGTCACAAATTTTCAAGCAGGTGAGTTTTCGCCACGCTTGGAAGGGCGCATAGATTTACAAAAATACACCTCTGGCGCACAAAAACTAGAGAACATGCTTATCTTTCCGCAGGGTGGCATCACCCGTCGTCCAGGCACAAAGTTTGCTGGTCAGTCAAAAGATGGCGGCAAGGTGCGTTTGATTAACTTTGAGTTTAGTGACGAACAGGCATATGTGCTTGAGTTTGGTGCAAACTACATACGCTTCTTCAAAGATGGCGGCATACTGACTGAGGCAACCAAAACGATTACAGGTGCTACAGCGGCAAACCCCGTTGTCATAACGTCAAACTCGCATGGCTTTAGCGACGGTGACAGAGTTTTTATTTCTGCTGTTGTTGGGATGGTTGAGCTTAATAACCGTGAGTTTACGGTAGCTAATAAAACAACAAATACTTTTGAACTATCTGGCATTAACGGCAGTGCATTCACGGCATACAGCAGTGGCGGCACTGTTGGTAAGATAGTTGAGGTAACAACCACATACACAGCCACACAAATCTTTGAACTTAACCATGTGCAGTCAGCAGATGTTTTGTTTTTGGCTCACAAAGATCATGAGCCTGCCAAGCTGACGCGATTAACAACTACCAGTTTTAGTCTGGCTGACATCGACTTTATTGATGGCCCGTATGAAGATGAAAACTCAACAACCACAACCATTACATCTGATGCGAACACTGGCACGGTGACACTTACAGCGTCTGCTGATTTGTTTGATGCGTCTAAAGATGTTGGCTCTATATTTAGATTCAGAGATGTGATTGAGGTATCTCACGCTGAGTGGTCTACAAGTGACACATACTCTCAGAATGACATCATTCATTTTAACGGCAACGTCTACAAAAAGACTGATGCTGGCAGCAACGAGCAAACTGGCGCACAAGCTCCAGTACATCTCTCTGGATCAGAAGTTTACGGCAATCACACTTGGCAGTATCAGCACAGCGGCACAGGCTTTGTTAAAATCACTGCCGTAACAAATGCAACAACAGCAACGGCAGTTGTACAGAACAGCGGAACTAATAGTGTTATCAATGACTTAGTTCTTCCGGCAAACTCTACCGCAGGCACAACAAGATGGTCACGCGGCGCATTTAGTATTCGTAATGGCTTTCCAAGAGCTATTGCGTTCTTTGAAGAGCGTTTGTTTTTTGCAGGCACTACAGCGCAGCCGCAAACTATTTTTGGTTCAGTAACTGCTGATTTTGAAAACCACACACCTGGCACGGTTGATGACAACGCCATCAATGTGACGATTGCTTCAGACCAAGTGAATGTCATCAAGCACATGATACAGGGACGTTTTCTGCAAATCCTTACATCAAGTGCAGAGTTCACTATGTCCGGCGGTACAGGCACACAGCCGATCACGCCAACAAACGTAAATGTTCTGAGAGAAACTACTTTTGGATCATCAAATGTGCGTCCGATACGCGCTGGCTCTAGCACTATTTTGATACAGAAGGGCCAAGAGAAGGTCAAAGAAGTTACATTTGACTTGGATACTGATGGCCTTGTTGGGCGTGATTTGACAATCTTGGCAGAGCATCTGGCGCGTGGTGGCCTGACTGACATGATCTGGCAGCAAGAGCCAGAGCTAATTCTATGGTTTGTGCGTACTGACGGTGTTTTAATTGGGCTGTCTTATGATCCACAAAACCAAACAACGGGGTGGCATACCCATCCGATTGGCAACAGTGGCGTTGTCGAAAGCATTACTGCAATACCTTCAGGTGAAGAAGATCAGGTTTACTTGTCGGTAAAGCGCACGGTTAACAGTGCAACAGTGCGCCACATTGTGTTCATGGAAAAGATTGAGTTTGGCAGCGATGTATCAGATGCGTTCTTTGTTGATTCTGGCCTGACATACGATAGCAGTGCAACAACGACCATCACTGGACTCAACCATCTTGAGGGGGAGACAGTGCAAATTCTTGCTGACGGTTCAGCGCATGCGAACAAAACTGTTTCAGGCGGTGCCATAACACTGGATCGCAGCGCCTCTACGGTGCATGTGGGCTACTCTTTTGACTCCAAGGTACAAACCCTGCGCTTAGAGGGTGGCGCTGATGACGGCGTCTCTCAGGGCAAAATAAAGCGCATCCATGGCGCAACAGTGCGTTTCCTAGATACGGTTGGCGCAGAGATTGGCCCAGATGAAAGCAATCTTGATCGTTTGCCGTTTCGCGATAGTTCGATGAATATGGATACAGCCATTCCGATGTTCGACGGCGACAAAGAGATATCCTTCCCGTCTGGCTATGACAATGATGCAAGAGTGTTTATCAGACAGTCTCAGCCCTTGCCGATGACGGTTCTGGCAGTAATGCGGAGGTCAAACACCTTTGATGCTTAAACTGCGGCCATTTCAGATTGATGATGTATTCAGGGTGCAGCTTGACTACGAGTTTTCACATGAAAGCAGGCGTAGTTTGATTGAGCATCCCAACATTGATGCTTTCACACTTGAGGATGATGGCGAGATACTTGCTGTTGGTGGGGCGCACATCATGTGGACAGGTGTAGCAGAGGCGTGGGTTTTGGTATCGCCTAGCGGCAAGAAACACGGGCGTTTGTTTGCACGTTATGCAAAACGCAGATTTGAAGGTATGTTACAAGAGAATGCTATAACTAGAATGCAGGCCACCATTCATGTAACAGATGAGTCAGCTATGCGGTTTGTTGAGTGGCTTGGGTTTGAGAAAGAGGGCTTGATGCGTAAATACGGTGTAGATGGTGACGACTACATCAGAGTGGCGAGGGTTGCGTCATGAGTCCTACAGTAGCAGCAGCGGCGAGTGTCGCCCAAGGCGTTCTTGGCTTCAAGGGCAATCGTGCGCTAGCGCGTCAGGCAGAGCAACTTGGCGAATATCAAGCGGCAGTTACGGAAAATGAAGCAGTAGTTCTGGCGCGTCGGCGCACAGACCAAGAAATATCTGTAAGGCAACAGGCTGAGCGTTTGAAGGGTGTGCAAAGAGTTGCCACTGCAAAGTCTAGTGTACAAATGACCGGCAGTGCGTTGCAGTCGCTTGCTGACACATATTTCAGCACAGAGCGTGATGCGCAACGCATTCAATATGCTGGGTCGCTTGAACAGACGATGGCGGCATCTCAAGCGGCTATGTCAAGAATAGAAGGCAAAAGTCGCAAGGCTGCTTTCAACATGCAGGCGGTAAGCAGTCTATTGTCAGCCGCCGGTGGGTATGCTTCTGCAAAACAACAGGATCAAATACTTGGTCAGCAAAACGCTGCTTTTGAATTAAGACAACAAGATTATGCGCGTCGGTTGAGGGAATAATGCCAAAGATACCATTGTATAACCAAGGTGGGCCGTCTCCAGTTGAATTAGCTGCGGGGCGTCTTGGCGCTAGACCAAATGAAGCTGCATTAGCTGCACCTGCAAGAGCGTTGACCCAATTAGGAGAGACTATTGGCAGAACGGGCAGAGGTTTTGCAGAAGGCGAAATGCGTGTCCAACAAAGCAAGCTGCGCTTTGAAGAAGAGAAGGCAAGGATAGATTTCAACTTTCAAAAAGCAGAACAAGACCAAAGCGATAAGATTTTTCTTAAAAACTTAGACAGAAACACTAGAGAGACGCTGTATCCAATGTTGCTTGAGGATACAAGTCCAAGTGCCAGTGTTGCCAAAGACAAGTTTTCAGGGGAAGGCGTAAAAATACTTGATGATATAAGAGGACAAAATCTGCGACCAAGTCTTGAAGCAGCAGCATTGCAAACAGCAGAGAACTCCATCTTATCTTTTTCTCTGCAAGCACAAGAGAATGGTTTTAAAAGACAGCTCAAAGCACAAAACGATTCCGATAATGAATCACTTGAGATTGCTGCAAATCAATTGTCTCAATTTCCAGAAGGCAGCCCAGAGTATGATTTGGCTGTAAAAACAGCAGCAGATATTTTTGAGTCGGCCTCAAATGAAAACAGATCAGGCTCCCTTAAGTTTAATCAGCGCACGTTTGATAATGAGGTGTTTATAAACAGCACTAATTTAAGCATTGCCAAGGCTGAAGGAGAAAACGATCTCGTTGCCTTAGATCAAATCCTTGCAGATGTGAAGGCAAATAAAGGGCTAGGTGTAAGCAAGAAAACAGAAGCTGCAAGTGTTGTAAGAAGCACAAAAAAGCGTGTTCAACAGAACATTTTTGAAGGTGCTAGAGAAACATTGCTTGAAGCAGACCTTTCGTCTACTGAAGCATCACAAATTTCAGACCTTTTGGATGCAGGTGAGGATGTTGTTTTTGAAAGGGCAACAGGCTCTGAGATTGAATTATCTATCAAAGATATGTCAGTTGCAGCGCGTTTGACTCTTAAAAATGATTTGTTAAAAGTTAACAAGGAAGCGCAACAAGGTTTGCGTGATGATTATTCAGCAGATATCTCAGGTGACTTTGATGCTGGTGGTATTGAAGGCGCAGTTGCAAAGATAACCTCTCTTGCAAACGATCCAACTGTTGAGGATGAAGACCTTGAGGCAGCGGTGTTGTCTACAGCCAATGAGTTGTTGGCTCAAAGTCAGTCTGCCTTTGATGAGGGTGATTTTGACAATGCAGACTTACATGCTAACGCAGCACAACAATTGGTTGGTTCTGCTTTTGGAGACATTGTTGAATTGCGTCAGCGCACGGGCGCAGTTGGTACATCTGCAAACCGAATATTTGCATCAGCAAGTGGACTAAAAGCAAAGGGCGTGGATGAGCGTGTCAAAGTTGCTTCAGCAGCCAATGCTGCTGCTTACATGGAAGCAGGAATTTATGACAACTTTGGTGCTGGCACGAAGCCAGAAATTGAAAAAGCCGCTCTTACATCAGTTTTATCAGGAAAAACTCTACCGGAACAGTTTCAAGTTTTAGCAAATAACAATCTGACATTTGACAGATATCAAAAGTCTTTGTTAGGAGCGGCAAGCGAGGGTTTAAGTCCAACTTACAATGAAGAAACGGTCATCCAAGGACTTGAGGTGTATAAAGTCGCCAAGGTTTTTGGCACTGCGGTGCTAAATAATCACACTGATGTGGACACTAGGGCGTTCTTTGAGTCTGTCATTGCATTAGAAGACACAGGTATTGAAACATCTGATGCCATAACGAAAGTAAATTTAGCAAGTCAAACAGGCATAGACGTAAATGCAAAGTATAGTCTTGTAAAAGATGCTGTTTTAAACATCGCAGACAAAAGTGTTACAAGTATTTTCGGGTTTGATTTTTCTGGTCAGCGTGTGGAAAACCGTGTGTATTTACACGAACAGATTGAGCAAGTTTCAAAAATTTACATCGGCATGGGAACCATGTCTGGGAAAGAGGCAATCGAAAAAGCCGCAGAAGATGTTTTTGCAAGTCACATAAACTTACGAGGACAACTTGTTCCAAAGTCGCCATTGTATCCCTCTGAAATAGAAAGAATGATTGATCTTGCTGCGGAAGATTTTATAGATCAAAACCCAACAAATGCTCGAGGTGCAGAAAGAGATATTGATGAAATATCATTATTCCCCGCACCAGGAAGAGTAGATGAATATTTTGTTTTAGAAAATGGTGTGCCTGTGAGCGGCGCAACTATAAATGCCTATACTTTACAAGACTTACAAGGATTGCTGGAACGCGATAAGGCTGCGGATGACGCAGTTCTCATCGAAGACTTTATAGAGGCAAGAGGGCTTACAGAGCCGCAACAAATTAGAGCAGAGATTCAACAGTTGAACAGAGAGGCGCGTAATTTAACTGGTGGAAACTTGAGTCGTATTAGACGCGAACAAGGCGATGCGGCTGCTACATCAGCAATTGCAGATCGAAACTCTAAAATGGCGCGTGTTGCAGAGTTAGAGGCTGTCTTGAAAGAAATGCAAGAGTAACCGTTGTTATGAAATTGATTTACAACAATCCTGGAAACATTCGCCCTGGAGAGGATTTTGCAGGTGAAACTGATGAATTTTATACAGCGGCAGATGGCTCACAATATGTAATCTTTGATAGCCCAGAAATGGGTTTACGGGCTTTGTTTATTGATCTTAAGTCAAAAATAAAAGATTTTAATGGTAATATCGACCAGATTGTAAATAAATACGCACCGCCTGGTGATGATAATCCCACAAGTTCATATGCAAGTTTTGTTAAGGGACAGTTAGGAAAAGAAACTGTTTCTCAAGATGATTTGCCTGCATTAGTTTCTGCTTTTGTACGCTTTGAAAACAAAAAATCACTAGCAGATCAATATTTGACATCTAGTCTGCTACAAACTGCGGAGAAGTTATCAGCAGAAGATATGCCAAAAACGCATCGTCTTTCAGATGCTTTGTTGCAAATTCAGACCAGCGAGGGAGGAACGCTTACATCTTTCCCTCAACCGCCTGCCTTTTTTGGTGATTCAGCCCCCACAACATCAACGCCCCAGCCTAGTGTTGATCTCCCAATCATAACTGAACGTCAAGCGCAAGTTGCGCCGTCAACCGATGAAGGGCCAGACCTTCCGTTAATTACAGAACGTCAGAAACCAATCGTTTCAGAAACAGACGATGTTTCAAACCTTGCTTTAGAAAAACGAATGTTGCGTGAAAGGCAGCAACTTAACTTGCAACCAGAAGAGCTTAATCTTAGCAGGCCACTTATTGAGCAACGTCAAAATTCTCAGGTGCAAGCTGACGAAACTCAACTTAACTTGCCTTTGATTGAAGAAAGAGTGCGCCCAGAGGCAGTTGAGGACCAAACTGAGTTAAGCCGCGCCTTGCTTGAAAGAGAAGAGGAAATAGAAGCAACATCTAACCAATCTGAAGAAACTCAAGATGCCTCAGAACAAGACGCTATTAGCAAATCAAGAATTGATCCAAATCAAATTCAGATACGCAGACCATTCAGCCTTCTTGAACAGCAAGAGGCTGAGCGTTTGTATGAAGAAGACAGGGCAAAAGTCACCTTTGGGCAGGCTGTAGATGCTGCTTTTGCAGAAGAAAACACCATGTCGTGGCTCTTCAGTGGGTTGCCAGACTATGAGCCTGACCCAGATTTCCGTTTGACGCCTGAAAATCTCGCAGAGCTTACAGAGGACATACCTGAAGACCGTCGCGGGTTCATAACTGAGGCAGTCAGCCTGCCACATGCGCAAAAACTGCGGGAAAGGGCGCTTGCATCTCTTAAAAATCAAGAGACTTTGACGAAATACGGCTGGGGCGGCGTTGGTTTGCAGGTTGCGGCTGCAACTTTAGATGTGCCAGCAATTGCTGCAACAGTTTTCACTGAAGGCGCTCTTGCGCCCCTGATTTGGGGTGGTAAGGCAACAAGATTGGCAAGGACATTCCGTGCTGCTGCATCAAGCGGTGCGTCTGCGGCGGCTATTGAGTCTTATTTGGTGTCTCAAAACGCTATGAAAGACCCATACGACATTTTGTACGCTGCTGCCGGTGGTTTTGTGCTTGGCGGCGCTACAGATAGCGTGTTTGGCGCTATTTCACGCAAACGCTACCGTGATGCCGGTCTAAAAATTATGAATGATACCGATGAGGCGCAGGCCGCAGACGTAAATACAGCCATGATAGATCGCGGCATAGACACTGGCGTTAGCGCTGCGGAAAACCCTGCCTCTAGGCCCATGCAGGACTTTGATATTCGTCGCGGCACTCAAGAATTGATTGATGAAACAGACGCAGAGCCTATGGCAGCGTTTGGCAAAATCAGATTTGACATGGTGGGTCAGCTTAAAAGCAGCGGTATTGGACTTTCACGGCGCGTGGCATCATTTCTTGGTGAAGATGCTGTTGAGCCAGGTGAAATCACTGCTGACTTGATAAAAACCGTTGGCACCAAGCGTGTCACAAACAAATTCTACAACACCTATGATCGCACATATAACGAATGGGCTAAAGCCAGCGGTATTGGAATCCATAAAAGAACATTTGATTCAAGACGTTCAGAGTTTGGCAGGCTTGTTTCAGATGAAATAGAAGAGCCAGGATCATCAACCAATCCACACATTATAGAAGCTGCAAACAATGTTCGCACTCTTTTTAGAGACATGCTGGGAGAGGCAAAGCGTTCTGGCGTAAAGGGCTTTGACAGCATACCAGAAAACCCTAAGTATTTCAGTCACTTGTGGGACGGGCATAGGTATCTTGAAGCAAAGAAAGACTTTGGTAAAAAGTTGCCAGAGCTTTTGAAGAAGTCATTGCTAACGGCCAATCGCACTCTTGAGGAAGATATGGCAGAAGCGATTGCCAACGGCATGGTTAAGAAAATTATCAAGCGTGAAATTGGCATGGACGCTGGGCTGGCAAGAATGTTCAGCACATCAAACAAAGAAGCGTTGCGTGACATTTTGTTAGAAGAAGAGATTGTTACAGAGGCGCAGGCAGACAGGATTATTGACCAACTAGACTTTGATAGAGAGGGCGTTAGCCCTAGAGCCAGACGCAGGCTTGAGTTTGATCTTAGTGCTTCTGTAGAGCAAAACGGCAAAACCTTGCACATCAAAGACCTGATGGAAAGAGACACTGAAGCTGTTGTAAATGCCTATGTCAATCAAATGCAGGGCAGAATTGCCTTGGCTAAGAAGGGCATAGAATCAGACGCTGACTTTGAAAAAATAAAGAAAGACATTATAGCGGCGGGTGAAGAGCTAAATCTTGAGGATCAAGCGGCAAGAGACATTGAAAAATTAGATGTTTTGCATGCGCTGATTTCAGGACGCACATCGCCTTTGATTGCTAATCCAAGTGCAAACGGCAATAGACTTATACGACTGTTAATGGACTACAGTTTTATCAGGGTTATGAATCAGGTTGGATTTGCTCAGATCGCTGAACTTGGAAACGCAGTATCTATTGATGGCACCACGGCTTTGTTGCGGGTTATCCCAGAGTGGAGAGCTATGGTTGCAAGAACCGCTAACGGAGAGCTTGAAGACAGAGTTTCGCGTGAGCTAGAGGCTTTTGTAGCTCCTGGTGTTGATAGAAACATCAATGCGGCACTCAACAAATACAGCTATGAAGATATGTATGGTCTGGGCAAAGGTGACACTATCGACAAGGCTATCGGTGTGATGCAGCCCCTCAAGCGTCTTACTGCCGATATTTCGGGTCTAGCTGGTATTACCGCTCTGTTTGAGCGCACCGCAGCAAAGATTGCGGCGCAGTCTTTGGTTGACATTGCGTCTGGTGTCAAAAAATTGCGCATGAAACGACCATTAGGAAAAAGCACTCTTGACCAAGACATAGCGAGGCGACTCAAGAGCTTTGGCTTAGATGAAGAAATGTGGCCGCGCGTTGTAGATCAAATTAAAAAACATACAATTACTGTGCCATCGATGTTTTCTCGTAGGCGCAAGCTCAAAGCCATTAATATGGACGCTTGGGACGATATAGATGCTAGAGATGCTTTGACCTATGGCATCGCAAGATGGACAAGGCAATCTATTCAACAGAATGATGTCGGAAATCTAAATATTCACATGACCAGCACCATGGGTAAGGTTTTGACCCAGTTTAGAGCCTTTATGCTGGTGTCTTATTCTAAACAGTTTTTGCACAACATTCAGCGCCGTGACTTTGCTGCGTTTACATCAATGATGTGGTCGCTGTTTTACGGTGGCAACGCATACATTTTGCAGACTCATGTAAATGCTTTAGGAAGAGAAGACAAAAGAGAGTTTTTAGAAGAACGTCTATCAGTAACTGAGATTGGAAAAGCTGCGTTTGTAAGAAGCTCTTGGGCGTCCTTTTTGCCAGGTGCCATAGACACTGCCATGTTTGTTGCTGGGCAAGACCCACTCTTTGGTTACAAAAGATCAACAGGTCTTGCTTCTGATCTTATCACAGGCAATCCTGTGTTTGATTTATTAGATACCACACAAAGCGTTGTTCGCGGTGGATCACGCGCTTTATTTAACGAGGAGTATCAATGGTCGCGTGGTCAGCAACGTGCGTTGAACTCTTTATTGCCGTTTCAGAACGCTGTTGGCATCAAAAATGTTCTGAATACAATGATGGATGGCTTGCCACAAAGCGCGAGAGTGACTGAACAGTGAAAATGCGGTATAAGGCATTAAGGAGTGACAAATGACAGTCAGCAGCACCACAACAAAGAACAGCTATAGTGGCAATGGCAGCACTTCTGCTTTTGCCTATGCGTTCAAAATATTCGATGATGATGATGTTACGGTTATTATCCGCACTGACTCGACGGGAACAGAAACCGTCAAGACCAAAACCACGCACTACACAGTGTCCGGTGTGGGTAACACAAGCGGCGGTAACATCACATTCACGTCTGGCAACATCCCAGCATCAGGCGAGACTGTTCTATTGCTGCGAAGCATGCCGCTTACGCAGGCTACAGACTACACTCCCAATGACCCCTTTCCCGCCGCAACGCACGAAGACGCGCTAGACAGGCTCACGTTTATCTCTCAAGACGTTCAAGAAGAGATTGATCGCTCTATCAAACTGTCTCGCGCCAATACTATGACTAGCACAGAGTTTACGGTGCCAGCGGCAACCCGTGCGAACAAAATCTTTGCTTTTGATAGCAGCGGAGAGCTTGCGGTTACGCAAGAGATTGGCACATTTACGGGTGATTTTGCTGCAAGCACAGCATACAACGTGCGTGATCTGGTCAAAGATACCAGCACCAACAACATTTTCATCGTAAATGAAGCGCACACTAGCTCTGGTTCGCAGCCGCTTACCACCAATGCAAACAGTGCCAAGTATGACCTGATTGTTGATGCTGCTTCTGCGACGACAAGCGCATCTGCGGCGGCGTCATCAGCCACAGCGGCGGCGTCAAGTGCTTCAACGGCCAGTACGCAGGCTTCAAATGCAAGTTCTAGCGCCTCGACGGCAAGTACACAGGCATCAAATGCCTCGACATCTGCCTCAACGGCGTCAACTCAGGCATCAAATGCGAGTTCTTCTGCCACGGCGGCGGCAAGTTCTGCTACAGCGGCGGCTAGTTCAGCCACATCTGCTGCCAGTTCAGCCGCATCGTTAACGACAGGCATTTCATCAGGAAATGTGCTTGCGGCTGGATCAGGTATAGCTGACGACGATTTTATCCGTGTAAACGGCACAAGCATGGAAGGCCGGTCTGCATCAGAGGTGCTGTCTGACATTGGTGCAGCACCGGCTGCCGGTAGTTCAAACATCGTCACGACTGGCGCACTGAACAGCGGTAGCATCACCAGCGGATTTGGAACAATTGACACTGGTTCCAGTAATATTACTACAACTGGCGTTGGTTCGTTTGGGTCACTGGATATCAGTGGTGACATAGACGTAGACGGAACCACCAACCTAGATGCTGTAGACATCGACGGTGCCGTTGATATGGCGTCTACATTACAGGTAGATGGCTCTATTACATCTTCTGATGGTATGACAATCACAACTGCCGACAACAATGCACAGCTTACACTGAAGTCAACAGATGCTGATGGTGGGCGTGGTCCAGAATTGTTGCTGACAAGAGATTCATCTTCACCCGCTGACGGTGATGCTATTGGCTTTATTAGTTGGACATCCGATAATGATGCTGGTGCAAGTCACGCATTTTGTGGAATTGAGGTGCTTGCAACAGATGTCAGCGATGGTTCTGAAGATGCAACATGGCAACTTTTTACACAAGTTGGCGGCACATCTAGGTCACGCTTTTCCGCAGCCCCAAGCGAAACTGTTTTTAATGAAGACAGCATTGACCTCGACTTCCGTGTTGAGAGCAACGGCAACGCCAACATGCTGTTTGTAGACGCGGGTAATGATAGATTGCTGGTAGGTACGACCACTTTTGATACAGCAAATGTTGGTCACGCTTTTACTGCTGCTGGATTTGCACATCACACCAGAGATGCCAATCAAGTTTTGATACTGAACCGCAAGACAGATGACGGCGATATTTTAGAAATTCGTCGGGATGACACCGCTGTGGGAAGTATTGGGTCGAAGGGCGGTGACCTGACAATCGGCACTGGGGTTATTGGCGTCAGATTTGAGGACAGTAACAACGCTATTGTACCGTTCGATACCGGAACGCTGGGCAGTAGTGACAACGATATTGACTTAGGAAAGTCATCTGTTCGCTGGAATGACCTGTATCTTGGCGGCAACCTGTACATCGGCGGCACTGGCAGTGCAAATGCGCTTTCGGATTACGAAGAAGGCACGTTCTCAGCGGTTTTAGATAATGTCTCAGTAGGATACGGCGCAAGAAGTGGAAAATATACAAAAATTGGAAATACCGTTTTTGCTCATTTAGAAATCGCAACTACAAGCCTAGATACCACCGATGGTTCGGCTTATCAGATTGGTGGATTGCCTTTCACCGCAGATGGTGGCGGCGTGTTGTTTACTTATGACTCAGAAAACAGCACCGGCCTTACACAAAAATCAACACTACTAGGCGCACGAATGAATAGTGGGTTGTCATCTGTGCGGCTTTCACGAGACGGCTCTGATTATCAATACAACAGCGGCACACAAAGTGCGGGTTCAATTGTTTGCACACTTCAGTATTTCACAAGTCAATAACCCCATCGGAGATGCGGGTCGGACAGTCCAGCCAAAGGAGATAAAATGGCAACGCTTACAGAAACAACAGAACAAGATAAAATCGAGGTGATTAACGGCACCAATGTTCAGGTGCGAACCGCAACGGTCATTAAGCGTGACGGCGTTGAGATTAGCCGCAGCTTTCACCGGCATGTGTTGCACCCTAGCACAAAAGCAAGCGGTTCGTGGGCCGACACAGACATCAGCGGCGAAAGCGCAGAGGTGCAAGCCATCTGTAATGCCGTGTGGAGCGACAGTGTAAAGACAGCTTTCCAGACTGCGATGGATGCGGAGAGTGTCTAAGCCCACCGCCGCATCTGTCCAAGCACAGATTGACACTCATGAGGCTGTGTGCGCTGAGCGCTGGAAGGAAACCATCCTGCGAATTAAGCGCATCGAACACATTATGATTGGCACTGCTGGCACCACTATCGTTTTGCTTTTGGGGCTGATTGTAAATGGATGATCCATGTCTTTCTTTTGTATGTATTTGTTGGCCTTGGCGAGGAGCGTAGGCTCGTTAGTAATGATATGTATTTTCGCAGTGTTGATGACTGCGTGTACTTTGCACAACGACTGCACAAGCAAGGACAGAAGATCACATCTTACTGTTTGCCAGCAATGGTAGACAAAGAAACAAAGGTTTACTGATGTTAGCAGAACTTGCCGCAGCTAATGCAGCCTTTGCAATTATTAAGCAAACCGTCCAGAACGGCGGTGAAATAGCCCGTGCAGGAAAAGCAATCGGGGACTTCCTATCTGCGAAGGAAGACCTCATGCGCGAGGGCAATAAAAAACGCGCACGTGGTGTCGGCGGTAACGACCTTGAAGAGTTCATGGCTCTTGAGCAAATACGTGAAAAAGAGAATGAATTAAAGCAGTTAATGATTTTATCTGGTCGTCCTGGCTTGTGGCGAGACTATCAAAAGTTTTGTGAAGAAGCGGCAGATGGCAGAGCAAAAGCGCGTCACAGAGCAATCAGGCGTCGTAAGAAAAATCTAGAAACATTTGGCAATGCTGCTGTTGTATTCATCATTTTTGGTGGTATTGCAGGCTTGGTGTATTGGGGCTTGTGGATGAAAGGCATCATCAAATGAAGCTGCTTTTTCTTCCCCTTCTTCTGGCTTCCTCTCAAGCTCTAGCACAGGCGGCAAACGATCTGACGGTATGCAGACTTACCAAGTGCATGAAGATCGACAAAGACACAACGGCCTGTGTGTATCGTGGCGCACATAACACTCAGGAAACGCTAATGTTTGAGCGTTATGAGTTTCGCCCAAAAGAGTATCTTTGCCAGTGGCAGATAGACCAGCCACCACCACCCAACATCTATGACACTTTGAAGGCCATCAAGGAGAGCCAAGAATGACAGTAGAAGATGTGGCAAGAAAGATGCTTGAGCTTAAAATACTGCCACGCTTTTGCATCCTAGTGATGACAGGCGTTTACATACGTTGCATCGAATGGGCGCTTTCTCAGCCTGACTTGACAACGCAACAGGCCAGCTTGATTAGTGTCGTTACAGGCGCAATGACCGGCTCTCTGGCAGTCTGGCTCAATTCGGAGAAAAGCTAATGTGGGATATGCACGACAGGACAAAGTAAATGATACAAGCGTTGATACCAGCGATAGCAGAGTTGGCTGGCGGCTGGCTCAAGGGCAAAGCAGATGAGAAGGCTGCGCAGTCACGGGTCAAAGTTGCCAAGGCAGAGGCTGAAGCAGAGGTGATGAAGGTCGCGGCCACTCATGAGGCTGGCTGGGAAAAGATCATGGCAGAGGCCAGCAAAGATAGCTGGAAAGACGAAGCCTGGACGATTTTGTTTATAGCTATCATAGGCATGTGCTTCATACCGCCCTTGCAGCCCTATGTTGAACGTGGGTTTGCCGCGTTAGAAACTACCCCTGATTGGTTTCAATGGGCGATGTATGCTAGTATTGCTGCATCATTCGGTCTGAGGGGTTTGAAAGGGCTGAAAAAGTGAGCTTGTATAGAAACATTCACGCCAAGCGTAAAAGAATCAAAGCTGGCAGTCGTGAGAAAATGCGTAAGGTTGGGCAAAAAGGTGCGCCAACAAAGAAAAACTTTCAACAAGCTAAAAAGAAAAGACGATGACACGCAAGTTTCCCAAAGTGCCAAAGACCAAGGGCGGTGTGCCTAAGAAATATGTGCGTGGTGCAAAGAACCCTAAGAAGCGTGAAGAAGAGATCAAGCGCACACGGCGTCTTTACAAACAAGGCAAACTCACCAAAGCTATGATGGATCGCATCAGCAGGGAGAGGAGTCGCGGATGAGCAAGTCAGCCGTCGTTGATAAATATTCCAAGTCTTCTGGCATATCCAAGTCCACACTCAGCAAGGTGTACTCCAGAGGGTTGGGTGCCTACTATTCACAAGGCTCCAGACCCAAGGTTTCTGCGCATCAGTGGGCGGCTGGCCGTGTTCGGAGTTTTGCTACGGGCAAGGGTGGTGCGCGTAAGGCAGATGCCGACTTGTTGCGTAAGAAGAAAGGCAAGAAAGCATGATGAAGAAAGCCACAAAGGCAAAGGTGAAGACCGTTGCAAAGAAGTTGCGCGGTGCATCTAAGGCACATGCAGGACAAGCCAAGATGCTTGAGTCTTTGTTGAAAAAGCCAAAGCGTAAAAGGAGAACATGATGCCTGGTAAGAAACTATCTCCCAAGCAGAAGAAACTGGCACGGGTTGCTGCGCCAAGGAACAAGATCACGGGCGCTGACTTTGCCAAGCTGCGCGGCAACAATGGAAAGAAGAAGAAAGCAAAGGCATGAATAAGGATCAGTTACGAGAAGAAATAGCTGAAGACGAGGGCTGTAAATACGAGGTGTACTTAGATCATCTTGGCCTACCCACGTTCGGAATCGGCGCTCTGGTGAAGGAAGGTGATCCAGAATATGGTCAGCCTGTGGGTACACCTGTAGATGAAGAGCGTGTGCGTCAGAGGTTCAACTTGGACATTGCAGTTACCATAGAGGACTGCAAAATTCTTTTTGATGGGTTCGATGACTATCCTGAAGACTGTCAAAAAATATTGGCAAATATGATGTTTAACATGGGCAGACCGCGCTTATCTAAATTTATTGGAATGAAATCAGCTATTTACGCCAAGGACTGGAATCGGGCCGCAGACGAGATGGTCGATTCGAGGTGGTATACGCAAGTCACAAATCGCGCAGATAGACTCGTGCAGCGCATGAGAGCATTGGCAGATGGCTAAGACTCCCGCATGGCAGCGTAAAGAAGGTCAAAACCCTAAAGGCGGCTTGAACGCCAAGGGCAGGGCTTCTGCTAGGCGGCAAGGTATGAATCTCAAACCACCTGTGAAGAGTGGGGATAACCCACGCAGAGCAAGTTTTCTTGCTAGGATGGGCAACGCAAGGGGGCCAGAGCGTAAAGATGGCAAACCAACGCGCTTACTACTTTCACTCCGCGCATGGGGTGCAAGCAGCAAGGCTGACGCAAGGAAGAAGGCGGCAGCAATCTCCAAACGTAACAAAGCCAAGAAGGGAAAAGCATAATGCCGATGGGAAAAGGGACATATGGATCGACGCGAGGGCGTCCACCAAAGTCAGCAAAGATGAAAAAACAGGCAGCTACGGCGATTTCTATGAAGAAGGCAAAGAAGAAGCCAAAGAATAAGATGTAATTACTTGAAGCTATTGATGTAGCATTCGTAGCAAATATCCTCGCCAGAGGCGAGTGACACCCATGTATCATGGATATAGTCACAAGCCTTCTGACATCGGGCGCAGTTAAACGGACTCCTCCTCTTCATGGTCTTCTGTTTGCTGCGCTTCTTCATTTCTCTTCATCTCCATACCAACAGCTAAACAGTTGAGTGCAAGCTGTAGCATTTCTGTTGATTGCATTTGTTTCACGTGAATCGTGCCGTCGATGCTGACAGCCACGCCATCATTAGCTCTAGGTATTATCAGGAACTGTGGCTGATCCATCTGCGATCCTCTCTATCTCTGTTGCAGTGATGTACCACCTACCCTCAAACTGGTATCCTTTGATAACACCCTTTTTAAGCAGGCTACGCAGGTGTTGTACCTTGGAGCGCTTGTCGGTACCAAAAAGTATCAGAGACGCCTCACGGGGGCTTAGAATGGCGCTAGAAGGGGATATCTGGGTCATCGTCCTCTGCCTTTGGCTGTGGTGCCGCATATTTATGGCTGATAGCGTTACCGATAGGCTTCATAGCTGGCTGTGAAATGCCGTCAGAGATGCTGTCCTCGCCCTCGTATTCGGTAACTCGTGAGATGCGAATAGAGATAGTGCCATCCTCGTTGGCGAACAGGGACACTTGATGTCGCTGGCCTTCTCTGAAATGCAAATCGGCAGGAACCTTTTGCTCCGCTGAATAAGGTTGCCAGTTACCGTTGCTATACTGTGCCTTGCTCTTTCCCTCCACGTTGGGAAACAGCTTGATGTAAGTCATTGTGTCATAGCGTCTAGCCATTCTTTTTGAACTCCTTGTTTCTAGCTTGGCATTTTGCCTTGATGTCTTGATAAATCTCAGGGAAGTCTTTGTTAGCAAGCTCCATATATTTCTTTGTGAAGTCTGCTTGCATCCACTGATCTAATTGCTTCTTGTCAAAATCTGGCAGAAAGTCTGCTGCTTGTTGTTGAAGCTCTATCAAACTAGCGGGTGGTTCTTTGGCCGGTGGTAAGCTGGCAATGGCCTGTTCCTTTCTGCCTACACCATCCATCTCGTTAGCTGACGCATACTCGCCGCCAGCTAGACCAAGCGATGCCAAGGCACGACCAATGGCAGATGTCTCACAGTTTTCTAAGGCTGATGTCTTGTTGACGTTGCCCTGTCCTCTGATCTCCTCTGCCATGCCGGAACCGATTACAGCGCCGTCCATGTTGGTGATCTTGGCTTTGACGACAACGCGCTGGCCGTCGTCTACCAGTATGTGTGTGTCTACGCCAAAGTCAGTGCCATGCACCTGACGAAACGCTTCCATCCGATGCACGACCTGGGTGTATTTCTTGCCGCCTTTCTGCGTTACGCCATGACTGGTGTTCAACTCAGCGACTAGGGCCATTGTTGGTTTTAGGTCAGTCATTCTTTTCCCCCTGTTCGATGCCAAGTTTATCAGAGATCAGGTGTACAAACAGCGCCAAACTCTTCTCCATATTTGCTATCTTGTCGTTGTTTTCATACACAGACTTTTGCAAGTGATCGACACGCACAAACAACTCGTTGATGCTGTCTTGCATGTCGTGTGGTGTGACGTGCGGCGTGTAGGTGTCATCTGGTTCATATTTCATTGTTGCCTCCAAAATGATTTCTCAGGGCTTTTACATGACGATCAAGATAAGCGTGAACTTCAACCAACCTATAAAAGTTCCTTGGCTTTTTGCTGTTTCCAGGCTGCTTTATGGCCGGAAAGTTTTTGTCTTTCGCAAGCATTCTTGAGATGGTGCGCTGGCTAATTTTGGCCCTGCCCATGTCATGCAGCGCATCAGCTAACTCTGACTGAGTGCAAATGCCAAGTTCCCTTCTCTCCTGTTTAGTCAAAGCAGCACAAGCAACATAAATTTTTTCATCATCCATTGTTTTCTCCCTTGATTAGCTTTTCAGCCCTTTTTGCAAACTCACGCTGCGCCTTGGCATGCCTTCTGTGCCTCTCATGTTCAGGTATATCACCCCATTCGGCACCGCCCCTCACGTAGCCAGCGCCTAACATGTCACGCTCTCGCATGATTTGTATTTCTAGGGCTGACTTACCCTCGTACTGTTGACGACGATTGTTGTCGGCATCTTCTCTTGAGATGTAATCCTCTTCATATAGAGCCGCTGGAATAAGCCATATCTGGCCCTTTGGCTTCATGCAGTTTTGCCCAGACTTGTAAAAGGACTTGCCAGACAGACCATACTCAGCGTCTTCATGCTCCACGACGATCCTGCCGCGATCAGTGATGGCTTCAATCTCGTAATGCTCTGGTGGGTACATCTCACTGTGTGACGCTGTCTTGAGAACAACCACCTTGTCACCGACTTGAGGTGGGTTTTCAGCGTAGTATGCTTTGGTCATTTCCATGTCTTTATACTTGTGACGGAAAGCATGACCATGTCCAAACTGACCCCGATATGTGTCTTGGCTTGCATTCGGTGTGCTTGGCTTGTCTTTGTCGTCAAACATTGCTTTCTCCCTTGTAAAACTCCTTGTGCCACATGACCATTTGACTGCGGCCTGATCTAGCCTTGCGGCGAGTGCCATCAACGATGATGATGCCTTTCTCTTTCAGCGGCTTGAAACGTGGCGTGATGCTGTTATAAGCATGTCGGGGCAGGGCATTGCAGACATCATCAGCAATCGCACCTGTCTCACGAGACTCCCAGATTGCATCGGCTACTATGCTTTCCATGGCGGTAGCGTCGATGCTTTCTGCGGCGTCGTGGCTAGTGGCGGGGTCATCCCTGCGCACTAGCTTGTAGGTTGGAGTGTCAAACAAATCAGACATCATCTTTGATCTCCCCAAACTTACGCTCATACGCACCGCGCATCTTGACGTAGTAGTCGATCGCATCGCGGTATCTACGCAGATCATCTGTTGAAATATTGCCCTCCTTTGGTTGCATCAAAGCGTAATGGATGTGTTCTGCCGATCCGACAAGATCAAACTCAGCCATCTTGATTCCAGCCATAAGTTCTTCTTTTGTGAAACTAATGCTCACAGGGTTTGCTTTACGTGCCATTAAAACCTCCATAGTTGATTGGCTACATCTATAATTCCTGGGCCATGTCGCCGTGCAATCTCGTTGAAATCTGGCACTACTCTGTTTGCCAGTTCCTTCCATGACCCTCGCGCATCCTTCAAAAGATTTTGACTGACGCGCCATGATTGCACAGCATCTGCATATGCTCTGTCCAAAGCCTCTGGCTTGAGTTGGTCACAGTTGTCGGCGTCGG
>VMHT01070862.1_pt1 | contig 32293 bp, 73 predicted proteins | sample 4693611 | NCBI WGS metagenome assembly VMHT01 (sample SAMN12280063, study PRJNA550983) | marine metagenome | isolation source: seawater sampled from same location over 5 years 0.02-0.2 micron viral filtrate | place: USA: collected off the coast of southern California halfway between the port... ...
CACTATGAAAATAGTTATTGACAAATATTGTCAATATGTTATTATAATAGTGTAAGTGATTCGTTTTTAATATGAAAGAAAGTGAGAAAAATATGAAATACATTGTTTATCCTACATTGGGAAAAAAGTCTAACAAGGTTGAATTCGATACTGCGAAGGATGCCGTAAAGTGGTCGAAAGACAACATCCATGCATTTGATTATGTCAAGGAAAAGAAGGACGAGTGGGAAGACTTGTTCTATGAGTTGTTGGTTGGAATTGAAAAGGGTGAAGGCCCTTTGACCCTTGATGAATATTTCTTAACGAAAGGAGAAGTTATAGATGTCTAATTTTGTTGTGAGTGATTCTGTCGATATTAATGGTACTTCCTACCAAGGAATAGTTACCACGACATATGATGAATTAGTAAGTAAGTTCGGTGACCCTACATATACGGATGCATCACCATACGAAAAAGTCAATGCACAATGGTCATTAGAATTTGATGTTCCTACCGAAGATGGTGAGGACTATGAGTTAGTGACTGCTACTATTTACAATTGGAAAGTAGGATATATACCTACTGATAAGTATGAGTGGCACATTGGTGGATTCGACTTTGATTCAGTTGACTTAGTTCAAGGTGTACTTGACTCCTAAGTAACTTTGTGTTAGAATAATAATAAACTTGGAGAGGTACTAGTTGCCTCTCCCATTGTATAAGGAGTACTATGAAATATAATAATAAAAAGAACTTTCAAAGGAAAGATAAATATAATAAAGAACTAGGTGGTATGACAGTATCAGTACGACAAGTAAAGAACAAAGATGGTGAAACTGTATCTGATGTAAATGGTGCATTACGAGTTCTTAAAAAGAGAATGATGAAAGATGGTTTTTTTCAAGACCTAAGAGAAAGAGGTCATTTTACAAGTAAAGGTGAAAAGAAACGAAAAGCGAAAGCCGCTGGTCGTAGACGTTGGTTGAAGAAAGTAGAAAAGAGAAAATCGGAGTTGGGTTATTGACAAATAATATCGTAAAGTTTCCCAAGACTTTTAAGGGAAAGAAAACACCAAAGATTGTAGATTTAGATGCAGTTAGGGTTCAAGAAGATATTGCATTTTGTGATAATCTTGTTGAAGGCCTGATGGTTAATCTAATTCATAATGTTGGTGAAAATGGTTTCGATATTAAGAAAGATAAATTCATTGGAGACATAAGTTTTCTAAATGAAGCAGTAAGAGGTGCTCTTTATCGTCAAATGGGTTTTGGACATCCCATGCAAGGTTTCATGGATATGATTGTAAAGACGGAAAAAGACGATAGAGAAATTTTGACAAGGGTTGATTTAGATTTAATTGATAGAATGAATAAATCAAATCCTAAAGATGATGGTAACGGAGATGATATTAGTTGATATGAATCAAGTGACACTATCAAATTTGATGGTGCAGATTGGTGGAAAAAGTACAGTAGACCCAGACCTAGTTAGGCATATGGTTCTAAACTCTCTTAGAAGTTATCGAACTAAATTTACAGAAGAGTTCGGTGAACTAGTCTTATGTTATGATAACAAGACTAATTGGAGAAGAGATGTATTTCCCAATTACAAATATAGTCGAAGAAAAGACAGAAAAAGTTCAAAGTTAGATTGGAACGCAATCTTTGATACATTACATCTAATTCGTGATGAACTTACAGAAAATTTTCCATACAAAGTATTAGAGGTAGAAAATGCAGAAGCAGATGATATCATTGCATCTGTTGTATTTCATGTTGCATCTGAACCAAAGAACTATGAGAAGGTTCTAATACTTTCTGGAGATAAGGATTTTATTCAGTTACAAAAACATAACTTTGTATCTCAATATAGTCCTATACAAAAGAAGTTTATGAATGGTGAGAACCCTACTACATATATTAAGACACATATACTTCAAGGTGATAGGAGTGATGGTGTTCCGAACTTCTTATCACCAGATAATACTTTTGTAGATGAGTTACGACAAAAACCTATCTCTAAAAGAAAACTTGAAACTTGGATTGATTTGGAGCCTGAAGATTTCTGCAATGAGAACATGATGAGAAACTATCATAGAAACAGAACTTTAATAGACTTGGATTATATTCCAAAAGAAATAGTGGAAAGGTGTATTCAAACATTTATTGATACACCATATAAGGATAGAAAGAATCTACTAAATTATTTTGTAAAGTATAGATTAAGAAACCTAACAGAGAATATTGGAGACTTTTAATGGTAGTAAAAACATACACACCTAGTCTTGCAGAAGTTCTGACTAAAGTGAACAATGCAAAAACTAAGGATAAAAAAATTGCAATTCTAAAAGAGAATGATAGTCCAGCTCTCAGAGCGATTATTAAATCATCTTTTGACCCAAACATTCAGTGGGTCATGCCTGAGGGTGATGTTCCTTTCAAACCAAATGATGTTCCAGAGGGAACAGAACATACCAGACTCAATCAAGAGTACAGACAACTATGGCACTATATTAAAGGTGCAGATGCAAAAACCCCACAATACAGAAAAGAACAAATGTTTGTTCAGATGTTAGAAGGTTTGCACATTGATGAAGCAAAAGTAGTGTGTCATGCAAAAGATAAAGTTCTTCATCAAAAGTATAAAGGACTATCTGACAAGGTGGTTAAAGAAGCCTTTGGTTGGAATGAGAATTACGTTCAATCGACTTGACTTTTACAGTTGATTCGTGTATAACTATAGTTGTGATACCAAACTCCTCTCTCTCACTTACAAGGTATCACACCAAAGATAGGGGGTTTCCTTTCACCCCCTATCTTTTTTTTTATTATTTACTTGACAAATGTTATGAAAACATGGTAATATTAAGTATAAATGAGAGAGAGTGATTCGTTATGAACATAGTAGAAGTAATCGGTGGAAATAGAACGCAGAGAGAAATCTGTCACAATGTGATTTCTCATATACTAAGTGTTTTACTTCCTAGATACAGAACATTAGACATTACAGTTTCGTTAAAGACGTTACATGGTGATGCACTTGGTTATTGTATGATGGAAGAAAATAATCGAACATTTGAAATTGAACTTCATAACAAAGTTAGTATTAAAGAATTAGTGACAAATCTTTGTCATGAAATGGTTCACCTAAAGCAGTATGCAAGAAAAGAAATGAATGATGGTGACGTACAAAGTGGTTCTGCCTTTTGGAAAGGTAGAAAAGTAAATCCTAATACTGACTATTATAATCTACCTTGGGAAAAAGAAGCCTATAAAATGGAAACTTGTCTTGCAAATAGTGTTTGGGTAAATAATATTATTTGACTTGACTTTGTTATCAAAACATGGTATAGTGATTCTATAAGATAAAGAAAGTGAGAAAAAAATGAAAACACCACAAGTTACACCAGATTGGAATTATGGAATTTATGTAGGTAATGGACAGATTGTCACAAAAGATACGACAGCAGAAGATACAGTAGAGAATATTGCAAGAATGGGTATCCAAGAACGAGATACATTCGTTAAGACACTTGTTACGAAGTGGCCTGACCTTGCAGTCAGTGTAAATAATATGATAACACTGGAACAGATGGTTCAAGAAAAGTTATACGAGAAACATCTAGAAGAACAAGCAGAAACTTTTGAGATACAAAAGGCTGCAGAAAATGGAACTAAATTATATTAATGGAGAGAGTGATGAAATATAAAGTTTATCAAATACATTTAACCGATGCAGAGTATGACATGGTTAATGCAAAAGGTCATGATTCAGTTGAGAAACAAACACTGAAACTTGATATGGGTTTAATGAAGTCCGATACTAAATCTATCGCACAAGAAGCGTTCGGTAAAGGTTTTTATACACACGTTTCAAATATTACTGCATCAAGTCTTGATGAAGTTTTTGAGTATGGTAATATCGGCCCAGAGGAAAACATTCAAAGATTATCCCCAATGTATTCAGTTAGTGTTGGTGACATCATAGAAGATGAGAGTGGTGTCAAAAATGTTGTTGCGAGTTTTGGTTTTGAAACATTAGAGAAGGAGGCTGCATAATGTCAGTAGTTGCAAAAGGTAGACAAGGTACTACAGTAATAGACCTTGATGGTTCACAAGGGAACGCATTTGTTCTCTTGGGTATCGCTGGACAAACCATGAGAGAAAGTGGTTTTGACAAAAAAACACAAGATAGTATTTTGAATGAAATGAAGTCTGGTGATTATATCAATCTTCTAAAAACATTTGAGAAATATTTTGGTAGTGCATATACTTTGCAAACATCTAATCCAGAGTATCTGGATGCATTTATGGTGGAGAAGTCTGCATGATTTTAGAAACTGCATTTGTATGTCTTGCACTCAACACCTATCACGAGGCAAAAAATCAATCGTTGGTAGGTCAGATTGCAACGGCACAAGTAGTTATGAATCGTGTTGAAGATACTAGATTTCCCAATACAGTTTGTGAGGTGGTCAAACAAGGCCCAACTCGTCCTTCTTGGGAAGACCCTAATAAAGAATATCCAATAAAACACAGATGCCAATTTAGCTGGTACTGCGATGGTAAGGCTGATGTTCCTAAGAATAAAAAGGCATGGAAGAAAGCACAAGATGTTGCATTTCTTGTATTGTATAATAAAATACAATTAGATGTTACAGAAGGTGCAACACACTATCATGCAACCTATGTCAGACCAGCATGGGCGAAGACAAAGAAAAGAACAACTAAAATAGAGAAACATATATTTTATAGATGGGAATAATGATGTTCAGTGATTATAATAAAAAATACAATTTACTAGATGGAGTAGGATATGAATATAAATTTGATAATGGATATGGTGCCTCTGTTATTTGTCACAGTGGGTCTTATGGTGGTAATAAAGGATTGTACGAACTTGCTGTCCTTGACTCCACAGGCGATTTGTGTTACAGTACACCAATAACTGAAGATGTTATTGGACATTTGACATCTGATAAAGTGGTTGAATTATTAAATAGGATTAAATCGTTATGAACTTTTTTTACTTAGATGAAGACCCATTCAAGTCTATTGAATACCATTGTGATAAACACATTGTAAAGATGCCTACTGAGTACAAACAAATGTTGAGTACTGCACATAGGGTTCTTGATGGTGAGATGTATATTGATAGAACTAAGAATGGTGCAAGGATTAAGAGGTGGAAACATCCAGACCGAAAAATGAATAGAGACTTATATCTCGCTGGTCATGTTAATCACCCAACTAATATTTGGTTAAGGGAGTGTACAGAAAACTATATGTTAATGTTTACATATTACAAGTTGATTTGTGATGAATATACATATAGGTATGGGAAAGAACATGGTGCAAAAGACAATTGGTGGATATTTAGAAACCCACCAAAGAATATGCCTAGTTTAGGTAAGAATACTCCAGTACCACAAGCGATGTTAGCTTTTCCAGAATGTATGGTCGAAAACGATAGTGTTCAAGCATACAGAAATTTTTATGTTGTTGCGAAAAGACGATTTGCGACTTGGAAAGAAAGAGGTACACCAACGTGGTATACAAACATGACCCAGAACCAGCAAGGTATTATGATTGGATGATGTGGAAACTTAGACAAGAGAGGAATGATATGGAACAAGATGACCCTATGGATGATGTTACGAAAGGTAACTTATCTGGTTGGATACAAGATTCAGAAAAACCACATATGTCAAAAGAAGATTTACTCCGTAAGGATATTGCAGAGATGCAAAAAACTAATCATCTCTTAATGATTCGTGTAAAACAACAAGCAGAAGAGATTGATAAACTAAAGAAGAAAATAGATGCCTAGTTATAGTTTTAGAAACACCGAAACTGGTGAGGAATTTGATGATATACTCACAATATCAGAACGAGAAAAGTTCTTAGAACAAAACTCACATATCGAACAACTACCATCAAGAGTATCTATTGTTGGTGGACATGGTGATAGAATTAAAAATGATGGTGGATGGAAAGAGAATATGTCTAGGATTGCAGAAGCGAACCCAGGCTCCCCTCTTGCATCACGATATGGTAAGGAATCTACAAAGAACATAAATACTAGAAACGTATTGAAAAAACATAAGGTATTATAATGGCAAAAAAACAAGATGTAAAAATTGATGACTTAGTTGCAATCAAACCAATAACAGATAATCAAACAGCAGTTTTTGATGCATATAAAAAGGATAAGAAAAATCTATTCTTGCATGGTGCCGCTGGAACTGGAAAAACCTTCATATCATTATTTCTTGCATTAGAACAAGTATTAGACCCTTCAACACCATATGATTGTGTCTATATTATTCGTAGTGCAGTTCCGACTAGGGAGATTGGATTTCTTCCAGGCGATGAAGAAGATAAAACTGCATTGTACCAGATACCATACCAGAACATGGTTCAGTTTATGTTTGAACAACCTAGTGACCAAGCGTTCACAATGTTATATGATAGACTAAAAGCACAAGGTTCTATTATGTTTTTGACAACATCATATTTACGAGGTATTACATTAGATAATTGTATTGTGATTGTTGATGAGTGTCAGAACATGAATTTTCACGAACTAGATACGATTATGACTCGTATCGGTCAAGAGAGTAAAATAATTTATTCTGGTGATTTCTTCCAATCAGATTTAGTAAAGAGTGGTGATAGAGAAGGATTTGGTAAATTTTTGGGTATACTCAATAATATGAAAGAATTCCAATCTGTTGAATTTAACATTGGTGACATTGTAAGGTCTGGTCTGGTACGAAGTTATCTAATTGCAAAAACTAAACAAGGGATGAATACATAATGGCAAAAATGTTTAGAACAGTTACGACACATGAACCTACCAAGAAGGGAACTTCTATGGGAAAGAAACCTATAACTTCTACAATGAATAAACATAAAAGACGGAGTTATAAACAATATAGAGGACAAGGAAAATAATGGCTTTTAAATTATCAACTAGAAGTAAAAATAAATTAGAGGGTGTACACCCAGACATGATTGCAGTTGTTGAACGTGCTATCGAACTGACGAAAGTGGACTTTGGAGTCACATATGGGGTGCGAAGTTTAGCAGAGCAAGAGAAACTTGTAGCATCTGGGCGTTCACAAACTATGAAAAGTAAACATCTTATCCAAGACTCTGGATACTCTCATGCAGTAGACGTTGTTGCTTATGATGGTTCAGATGTTGTCTGGGAAATAAATGTTTATGATGATATTTGTGATGCGTTCAAACAAGCTGCAGAAGAAAAAGGTGTTGCCGTAAAATGGGGAGCCGCATGGTCTGAAGGTGATATTCGTTCTTATGAAGGAACAGCAGAAGATGCTATGAACTCATACATTGACCTTAGACGAGGACAAGGTAGACGGCCTTTTATTGATGGGCCGCATTTTGAGCTTATGTAATCGACTTGACTTTTGAATTGAATCGTGTTAATATGGTAAAAATTTACCTAGTGAGGATATATGATGTTTACACACAAACCAATAGAGTTACCAGAACTCTCAACTAAGAATGTTAATCGTAAAAGATTTTACTTAACTCCAGAAGGAAAACTCTATCCTTCTATTACTACTGTTTTGCAAAGACGTAAGATGCAAGGTCTTATGGAGTGGAGAAAAAGAGTTGGTGAGGATGTTGCAAACTATGTTGCAAGAACTGCCGCTCATAGGGGTACTAAAGTCCATCATATGTGTGAGGACTTTCTCAATAATAATTTTGATGATGAAGTACATAAAAAGAACTTTTTACCTTATGTGCTGTTTGGTCAAATCAAACCAGTACTTATGCAAAAAGTGAATAATATCTATGCACAAGAGTGTGGGTTGTACTCTGATAAATATATGGTAGCAGGACGAGTAGATTGTATCTCAGAGTATAATGGTATTCCATCTATTGTAGATTTCAAAACATCCACGAAAGAACGCAACGATGACTGGAATGAGTCCTACTATATTCAAGCATCTGCATATGCAGAAATGTTTGAAGAAAGAACTGGAATTGAAATCAATCAGATTGTAATCCTAGTTGTGACCGAAGATGGTGTTGTACAAGAATTTGTAAAGACCAAACACGATTATCTTCCGTTACTTGTGGAAAGTATTGATGATTTTACTACTAATTGGGAAAGAGAAGAAAATGAATTGGTTCATAATAGTAATAATGACACAGCAGCTTAATGCGTTTGGTAAACCAGAAACACCTTTGTGGATACCAGAAATGGTATTTGAAGGGAAAGAAGAATGTATGACGTTTGCGAGAAATAATCAACTAAGGTTGTTTAGAAAGTCAACTGAAGCGTATGGTAATTCTATTCTACCTACAAGATTGAATTGTGTAAACGAAGATATCATGGTACAAATAGGTCAGTTGAAAAGTGAAGAAGGAAAGAAAAATGAAGAAGATATTTAGTCTATTTGCATTATCTTTTGTTCTCACAACAAGTGCATATGCAGAACATGAAAAGTTTAGTTACAATTCACAAAAACCAGTGACTTGTACAACTCCAGAAAAAGTTAAAGATATACTTGGTAATACGTTGGGGGAGTTACCCTACTTCCAAGGTGAAGGAACTGCGGCTGCAATGGATGGTAAGTCTTTTATTAAAACAAATGTAATTGTTTCAGTAAATCTAAATACTGGTACTTTTAGTGTTGTTGAAATTATAAAAGAAGGCACTATTGCGTGTGTGATTGCTGGGGGTGATAAGTTTCAATTTAATGCACCACTGAAAAATAACAAGACTAATATATCACTGGAGAACTAAATGTACGAATATAAATGTAAAATGGTCAGAGTAGTCGATGGAGATACAGTTGATGTGGACATTGACTTAGGGTTTGGTGTTTGGTTACGAAAACAACGCATACGAATGTATGGTATTGATACACCAGAATCACGAACATCTGATGACGAGGAAAAGATTTATGGAAAGGCTGCATCTGCATTTTTGACTAAGTGGACAAACGCTGGTGACCTAACTCTAAAGACATTTAAAGATGGTAAAGGTAAATATGGTAGAATACTTGGTGAACTCTGGTATGGTGGTGAACATAATATTAATCAATTACTAGTAGACAATCACCATGCAGTACGTTATCATGGACAATCTAAAGACGATATTGCAGAAGAACATATTGCAAATCGTGAAAAAGTAGAGTTGTTAGACTTGACAACAGAGGAATAATCTGGTATAAATAGAACATAGTTTGTTGATACAAATCGAATGACGGGCAGGACATGGGGGCAGTACCCATCACCTCCACCATAACTACTCTTAGATGAGATAGTGAATCACTGTATGAGAGTAGTTATGATGGGGGTGAAATAGGTTCGACTGACGTAGATAGAGGAGAGTAGAACTATCGGATGACTGCGTTATTGGTCAAAACTACTAAATGCAAACGATGATTTTGCGCCTGTTGATTACGCACTAGCTGCCTAATCGTACTGAGTTCGGTGGTGTACTTGGAAACAGAAACACCACCACGAATTTTAAGGTTTTCGGTGACGGCCGAAATCGCATCGTGCAAGGAATAAGTATCTCACCAAGAGATATGAACTTGACTAGTTAGAGGTGGTACTCAGGCATGGTTGCAGAAATGCGTTGTGTCACATCAATCTACCGATTGGAACTAGGTTCTGGAAGTAAACAAGAATGGTATCTTGGTCTTTCGGTTGTAGGTGAACCCACAGTCCTACCGATGCACTATTATAATTATGGAGAGGTCAATGTACAGAATAACTGGATATTTTAGAGATAAAAAGGTTGTCAAAGTTTTCGTTGACTTATATGACGCAATAGATTTTAGAGATTCTGTGGATGCACATTATCCACTAAAAGTAACATTTGAAAAGGTAATAGATATGCGAGAATTTATTTACGATAGTTGGAATGGTGTCATGAACGCTGACAGAAATCCACTAAGACATATCCCAGACAATATGACAAGACACATGATACTTCAAATTCTTGCATGGACATGGTGTACGTCATTTTCATTATGGATTGGAAGTATCACATTTTTTGGATTTACTGCAATTGCACATACGTTTATACTTGCAGCTATTGTTATAACAGTTATGACATTTGAAACTGCAAAACGTAAACCAACATTATTCTTAAAAAGTGGATATCACACACCTAGTCGTAGTAGAAGTTTATGGTATAATGGAAAGAAAATTGAAACTGATTCTAATGACATAGGTGGGGAACATGAGTGAGGTAAAATTCAGACCAGTATTTCCAAGTCCTATGGGTTATGCAAATTTTGGTGAATCTGTTAAAGAACTTAACAAACAAATTGTTCATGATATAGATACTGAAATGGTAATGACACAAGGTACTAGTGGTGAGGGGAGAAGAACATTCTCTAAAAATGCATCATCATGGCAATCTATGGTGGGTATGGAAAACAAATATGAAAGTTTTAAACTATTACAAGAACTAATTCATAAAACACAACTTCCAGTATTGCAACAAAGTGGTTATCAAAATGTAGAACATACTGATACAAGAAGTTTATGGGCAAATGTTTGTTTTGATGTTGGTGGTTATTCTAGACCACATTTGCATGGAATTGGAAATACATTATGGAGTGGAGTTTATTATCCTAAAGGTCTAACTCAGATTAATAATCTTGACGAATGGGATGAAAATGAAACATTCCATTATGGTATACCGCCTGATATAGATGGTATGTTAGTTCTTTTTGACCCAGCCATCACAACAAAGAAAACAATAAAACCAAAAGGGAATATTAACTCAGAATACTATGGTGCAGAAATATCCATAATACCAAGAGAAAGTTTACTTATTTTATTTCCAGTTTGGATGTTACATATGGTTACACCCTTGACAACAAAACAAAAAAGGTATAGTATATCATTTGCGATTAATAAAACTGTAGGAAACGTATAATTATGGATAATGAAGTAAACGAAAAATTGATGACACCTAAAAAGTTCTCTATTGCAATAGAGAAAAAGGTAAAAGAATTTGAGATGTCATATCTTGATGCTCTGATAGACTACTGTGAAAAGTATGAATTAGAACCAGAGATGATTAAACCACTTATTACGAAGTCGTTAAAAGAGAAGGTAGAGGTTGATGCAAGAAATCTTAACTTCTTACCTAAAGTTGCACAACTACCAATTTGATTATGGGAAATAATATGGAAGCGTATGATGCTTACAAAATATATCATGCATTAAAACTGCACTTTAATAGTGATTATGATTATAACAAGTACAATGGTAAAGCGAAAGTTACTGTTGACTCCTATCTTAAAAGAAAAGATAAACCATTCTTTGCGAGAGTAGCAAGAAAATATCTAACATCCAATAATGCAAAGGAATTTTTTGTTTCTAATTTTATTGTCAATCCAAAAGGTTGGGTTGGTGATTTCAATGAACAAAATCATTTGGATTATAGAAAAAGAGTTGAAAGTTTAAAATATACATACCGAAATGAATTGTCACAGATGTTTGCAAATGCAAAGAAATTTGATGATATATTCTATGTCGAGGAAGGACAACACCCTTTGTTATTAAAACAACACCTTGCAAAAAAGGTTAGTCTTGAAACAATGTGTATCCTTGAAGAGCTATTGAATTATTGCAAATATTGGAATGATGATATAGACGAAAAGTATGTATGGACTCAGAAAGAAAAACTAATCAAAGACTATCTGGGGGTCTTGACTTTTGATAAAGAATCATGTAGATTAGTAACAATGCAAACAATAAAGGAGTCGTTTGATGGAAAGTGAAGTTCTATCAGTAATGAAAGAACGTGACTTTTATCGTGCAAAGGTTGAAGAACTCAAACAGAGTATTCGTAAACTTGAGTACGATAATGCAGAACTCGTTAAAACTAACGAGGAGTTCTCAGCAAGGGTGAAAGACCTTGCAATGAAGACACCATACAAAAAACCTTATAAGAGGTTTAATCGTGTCCAATAAAACTTATAAAGTCTATCAAGCAAAGTATCTTATACCTAAGTCCGACAAAGGGCCTGCGTTTACTTTGCTTGCAGACCCAGTAAAGTTTCATACCGAACTTTACAATGATGGTGTACTATCTGCGTTCCTTACCAGAGATAGTCTCAACGAAGCACAAAAAGAAGGTGAGGAATATGTTAGGAGAGGTAATGCGAGTTAAACTCATGGATAAAATGGGTTCTGACCTAACAATTGTAAATGCAGCTCGTGTGTCATTTGCAAAAGAATCTGAGTGGGATACTATTCCAGAAGGTGGACAAACTGAAGGAATATTAAAAGAATCAGATGAAAGATTAATTAGTTATCTTGCAAAACACAATCATTGGAGTCCTTTTGGACATTGCAGTATGCAGTTTCATATTAAGGCACCAATTTTTGTTGCAAGACAACTGGTTAAACACCAAGTCGGTTTGGTATGGAACGAAGTATCTAGAAGATACGTTGAAAACGAACCAGAGTTTTATATTCCTAAAAACTGGAGATTGCGTCCAGAGGGTGGTATAAAACAAGGTTCTAGTCATGAAACTGTTGAGTACGATATATCTGGAACAATGCAATTTGTAAAACAAACATATGAAAACTTGTTACGAGAACGAGTTGCACCAGAGTTAGCGAGAATGGTTTTACCACAAAACTTATACACCGAATGGTATTGGTCTGGTACGTTAATGGCTTTCGCAAGAGTATGTAATCTGCGTTGTGCAGAAGATACACAATGGGAAACAAGACAAATTGCATATCAGATAGATAGATTTGGTGCAGAATTCTTTCCATATTCATGGGTGGAATTACGAAATATGACTTGACAAATGCGTTGAGTTGTGTTACTATAAATACTATTATATTATGAATAAAGTGAAATATTTAAACATACGATAACATATATTAACATAAGGAGAATAATATGTCAGTAAGTACACTACGCAAGTCCAATACGTTGGACAAACTTCTTGCACAAGTTCAATCAGAAAGTGCCCCTCAAGAAAAGAAATCCTATGTGGATGAAAGATTGTGGAAACCAGAACTAGATAAAACTGGAACTGGTCAAGCGACTATCCGTTTTCTGCCTGCACCAGATGGTGAGGAATTACCTTGGGTAAAAGTGTTTAAACACGCCTTCCAAGGCCCTACTGGTAAATGGTACATCGAAAACTCTTTGACCACTGTTAACAAAGCAGACCCAGTGTCAGAACATAATAGTGCATTATGGAATACTGGTCTTGAGTCTGATAAAGAAACTGCAAGAAAACAAAAGAGAAAGTTAGAATACTACTCAAACATTTATGTAGTGTCTGACCCCAAACACCCAGAGAATAATGGAAAAGTGTTTCTATTTCGTTATGGTAAGAAAATCTTTGATAAGATTATGGCAGCGATGCAACCAGAGTTTGAAGGTGAAACACCAATTAATCCATTTGATTTCTGGGAAGGTGCGAACTTCCAATTGAAGATTCGCAAGGTTGATGGTTTCTGGAACTATGATAAATCTGATTTTGATAGTGTGACTGCTCTTGCAGACAGTGACGAGAAACTTGACGCAGTATGGAAAACTCAGTATTCATTACAAGAGTTCCATGCACCGACCTCTTTCAAATCATATGATGAGTTGAAGAAAAGGTTAGATGATGTTCTCTCTGGAACTGTTACTGCAACTGCCGCCTCTATGGTAGATGAAGATGTTGTGGAAACACCACAGTTCAAATCAGAACCACAACCAAACATTCCAAGTGTTGAAGAGGATGATGAAGATACCATGTCCTACTTTCAAAAACTTGCGAATGAGTAGGGTGACGCCTTAATACGTCCGTCCATACCCAAGGTTAGGTTAGGGGGAAAGGGAGAGTAGAAATGCTCTCCCTTTTTTTATTTCTTATAAATAGTCATATGGTGTGATACCTAAGTGAGAGAGGTAGCAATAATGATTGACCCAGTAACAGCGGTTGCAACTGCAACGGCCGCCTTTAATGCAATCAAATCAGGCTTTGCCGCAGGCCGTGATATTGAAGGTATGGCTGGAGACTTATCCAGATGGATGGGTGCAGTATCCGATATCAAAAAATCAGAAGAGTATAATAGAAAACCACCACTGTTTAAAAAACTATTTGCAGCTGGTTCGGTGGAAGAGGAGGCATTGCAGACACTCATGGCGAAGAAAAAAGCAGAAGATATGAGAGAGGAACTCAAACAAATAATATCTTTTACTAGAGGCCCAAGTGCATGGCAAGAACTTTTACAGACAGAAGCAGATATTCGTAAGAAAAGACAGAAGTTAATTTACGACCAAGAAGAAAGACGAAGAAAACTTATAGAGATGATTGGTATTATATTCTTGTGTGTTGTTATCGTTGGTTTTGTAGGATTTATAGGATACTTATTTTTGGATTCAAGAGGACTGATTAGTCCAAAATGGTAGATTTCTACTACCATATGTTTGTACCTTGGGATGACTATAACACTGTGTGGGTTTGTCTTTTATTGGTAGTTGTAATTGTTAAAGTAAACCAAAGAATACAAAATAATATCAGAAAAAAATACGAATTAGATAATCACTGAACACCTTGAAGTGCTCCAGCGTATGCACCGGCAGGAGCACCATTATCTGATATACTTTCATTGTTAAAATTACTAGTAGTTTGTTTAACACTCTGGTCTTGTTGATTATAGATTTGATTTATTGTGACATTATTTTGTCTTTGTTCTTCTGCTTCTCTAATCAACTCTTCCATCTTTTCAATATCACCTTCTTTTCTTGCCTTGAAGAAGTCATCTTGTAATCCTGCTCTTCCCAAATTAACTGTATCTCTTGTAGTGGGTTTCGGCCCCTCTATCTCACCAGTATCATAGTTGATACCAGCAAATGAATACACACCTTTTGGAATAGGATTAAAATCACCACCCTTACCAGCAAGACCAAAAAATTCAGTCGCTTTGTTAGAGGGTATTTCAAACTTTAGAAAGTCTGGTGATGGTAATATACCACGAAGTAATCTTTTAAAAAATCTTGGTGCAAGGTCAGTGATATACCCTTTCAATTCACTCAGACTATCTTTAATACTAAAATTTGTAAATAGAGTAACTATTCCATCTGCTAGTCTTGCAATTAATCTAAAAGGTGCCCCAGCTAATGTATTGAATATGTCTTTAAAACTAAATGAGTTGAGAGTTTCTTCTACACCTTCAAATCCCAGTTTTCCTGCTATAAATGCAACACCCTTTTTCAATAAATCAAGAGGAAGACCAATTAGATTACCTACAAGTTTTCCTAAAGCACCACCGACACCATCCATAAATTTTGAATAAATGTTATTACCCTCTGATTCTGACCAACCATCTATAAACCCAGTAATAAGGTCAAACGCACCAATAACAATTGTTATAGGTAAAAATAATTTACCTAACACTGTACCAAAACCTTGTGCAAATGATACTATAGTCTTAATTATGGGGAGTTTACTTGCAATAGTTCCAGCATCTCTTAATCTTCCAATAACATTTGAAAATATACCAAATACAGCGTTTGCAACTTTTTTAATTTTTTCACCAACTGTTGCAATAGTTCTAATAAACAAATTTTTAGATAGACCATCTTTTGCAGCTGTAAAACTAGTTCTGATTTTACCAACTGTGTCACCAATAAATTTAAAGAACGCACCGAAAGGCCCTTTCTCACCAAACAGTTTTCTGAATGGTGGTGCAATTACACTACTAATTCTTAACCTTAATCCACGAAACATATTACCTAGAGTTTTGAAAAGAGGCCCAAAATCATTCTTTATTTGTTTTACAAACCCCTTAATAAATGCACCAACTACTGCACCAACAACACCCAATGGTAGGAATAATGTATCAAGTGCCTTACTTAAAAACCCACCTCCTGCTTTTGTTGCGTTAACAGCACCTTTTGCAAGACCTTTAATACCAGCCGCAATATCTTGGAATATGTTAGTTCTTTCTTCCTCTTTTCTTTCTCTTCTTGCAGCTTCTGCTGCTTCTCTAGATTTAAAAGATTCTGACCTATCAAACTGTTTCTGTTGTTTATCTATTGCTTTCTGATTATTATCAACTATCTTTTCTATAGTGGTAAATTTTTTCTTATCATTAATAAAACGTCCAGCTGCGAAATTAAAAGTTTTAGTATCAAGACCTAGGAGATTTTCTGCACCCCTTTGAATGTTATCACCAAACTTCTTTTGTGCATCTGTAACTTTCTTTTGCACTTCTAGTTGTTTAAATTCTCTTTTAGAAATACCAAGTTGTTGTCGTAACAACTCTTTTTCTCGTCTTGCTTTTATTGCAGAAAATGTTTTATTAAATAGAGTTTTACCTACTGAACCAAGAGTTCCAACGCCTGGTATCTGTGCAAAGGATTGAGTGAAAGGGTCAAGTACACCTTTCTTTAAATCGTTACCAACTGTCTTTGCAATCTCCACACCAGCGGACTGATTGAAATCTCTTAACTGTGCAGTTGCAAGTCTAAGTTCCTTTGCAGATTCTTTTAGGTTTAAACTCTCTGCCATTTTACTTCTTCTTATCTACATATGCGTTTGCACCAAAGTAGGCGGCGACTAACGCTGAGATTGCAACAAAGTATGTCGGTGCAATGTCACCAATAATCTTTGCAGTTCCCTCATATCCTAACACAGACGTAATCAAAATTCCTGCTGGATATAATAACATACCCATCAATGCGAACCATGTCATCTTTCGCATCGCATCTCTACGAGCATCTGCGTCTTCAAGTTCTTTTCTTTTAAATTCCAAATTCATCTCCATTTCTTCTTGTGAAATGTGACCATCACCATTAGTATCAACCTTTTTTGCAACCTCTGGGTCAACAGTTACTTCTACGGCCATTATCGACTCCTCTCTCTTTGTCGTTGTCGTTCCACTTCTTCTTCAATATATTGTTTTAATAATCCCAAATATATTTCCCTTTCCCAAGGTATCATATCATCTAATTCTGTCAAACTGTATTTGTAATGTTGCATCATACTAAAATTAGACTTGTAATAACTTACAAGACTTTCATGAGAAAGGGCTACACTAAAAAACTTTGCATCCCCTCAAGTACAGTTTTATTCATCACTTTTGTATTTGGATTTTCATATTCAATTTCATGTCGAAGTTTAGGCATACTATCAAAGAATCCTTGAACACCAGAGAATTGTTCCGTAGTCATGGACTCTACAAATTCTTGTAGTTCTTTTGGATTCATCTCATCGTAAACACTATTTTCATCAAAAACATTAACAAGACAATCTTGAATAATACCAAATGTTATATCAACATTCGATATATCATCTTTTGCATATTTAGCGACATCTTTCATATTGGGATACCTAAACGTCATTCCTATTTTATCTGTTATCATAACAGTGGAATTGTGGTCACCTAATGAAGATACCTTAATATCATCAATATTTATTTCGACTGGAACTTGTGTCTTCTCATCATCTGAACACAACATCATCAATTCTACTTTTGCACCAACTGATACTGCTCTCAATCTCATAAACATATACTCTACGTCAAACGTAGGAAGTTTCATTGCATCATCTATCCCACTAACACAATTTTCAACTAACTGACAAACTGTTCGTGTCATCATCGCTGGGTCACTTGACTCTTGTGCAATCATAAGTATCTTCTGTTCTTTTACTAAAAAAGGACGATAAGTTACTTTTTCTTGTGTGGAAGGTACAACCAGTTCATATGTTGGGTTGTTCAACTTTGGTAAAGCCATATTATATTCTCCTATTAATAATTAAAATAATCGCCTCAAAACACTTGGAATTCTTGTTTGTACTTGTCGTAAAATTGAATTCGCTAGAACATCTTGAAGTTTACCTTCTAGACTCTCTTTCTTTTCATCAGTCGCAATATTTTCCCAATTTCTATACATAAAACCGACTGTAATTTTATTTATTGCATTATTAGTACCATGTGAATAATCAATCTGGGAAATGGTTTTAGGGAACACTTCAAGTAAACGACAACCATATGTTCTTTCATCTTGTTCGTTTAATTGGTATATTTCTAGTCTACCAACATATTCTTTATAATAATTTATATTATATGTTGATGGGTTATATGTGGTTTTTTGCCATTCTTCAAAGAAGTATCTCTCTCCTAAGTCATTACCAAGGTAAAAAGTTGCTTGTAGTTCACCAAATGTAATCCCTTGTACTATCTCATGAGGAGGGCCGTATATATTACCATTTACTTGTGTTCTTAGGTTTCTGCCTGGTATAGAAATAGAGTCACATCTAAAAGATACTCTTCTTGCAGCTTCACTACTTTTAAGACCTTTTACATTGGTCGCAGATTCACCAGCGACATCTGAGGGAACAGCTGCACCAGCTGGTAAATAAATCATAACTTCATATCTGTTGGGTTTGGAATATCCATCTCTTGATGCATTATGTGATAGGAACGCATTTAGGCTTCCAAAAGCCGCACCACCCAAAACATTTGAAAAATTAAATTTTGACATTAAATCATCTTCCTTGAATTACCCCAGACTGTATTATCTGATGCTTTCTTAAATCGTTGTACTGGTAACATAATCGCAGTTAAGTTATCCTCTGGTTCTATTTTTAAACACATCGACCTCAAATATCCAAACAAATACCTTTTAATTGTTGGTTTTGTTAACCTACTCTTAATAACCTCATTCACATTTAATTTATCTTGACCAGCAGCATCTAGTAATCTCGCTCTTAACGCATATGGTAAATAGTGAAAATTCAATCCATAGAAACCTTTCTCTGCTGGTTTCAAGTACATAATCAATGGAAATGTATCATAATATGGTAACGTGTCTTTAAACTTTGGTGCGTATATGTACATATTTAGAAATCCCTCATGAGGACGTTTCGCAAGTTTTCCAGAACGTAGAAGTTCTGCCGTACTAGGAGTTCCTAATTCCTTAATACGATTACGATACCATCTAAAGGGTTCGTTTCCAGTTTTTATTTGTTTTGATATTCTATCGAAATATGTTTCTTCTGCCATTATAACCAACCCATTGCAAGTTTTGTTTCTTCAGGCACCATGTCCATACTGAATGGTGGAGAGAATGTACAATTAACTATACAATCTTCTGCACCAGTGTTGTTAAGTCCTGCCTGTTTAATATTGTTACTAATTTCATCAGCCATAGGACAGAACGCACTTGTTAATGTGTGTGTTATAGTAACAACCTTTTTGACTATTTCTATATCGTATATCAGTCCAAGGTGTAAAACAGAAACACTAGGTATCTCTGGGTCATAAACCTTTTCTAAATTTTGAACAACTTTTTGTGTCATATCATTTATTTCTTCTGATGTCATGTAAATATTTATACACCAAGTTCATCTTCTGTTATGATGATAAACTCCATGTCTCTATCCTTACAATACTCTGTTGCATTTTTCCACTTTGCATCATTAACTGCATATGTACGAACTTCTGTTATATATCTTGATGTTTTTCTTTTAGGTGTCTTTGGTGGTCTGGTCTGGGCCTTTGGTTTGACTTCAACTATCCATTTCTTCAGACCCTTTGGTGTTTTAACTTTTACATAGAAGTCTGGGAAGTATCTGTGTATCTTACCATCAAGTGGAGAACGATAGGGTATGAAAAACTCTTCAGAACCCCATTCTACTATTTTTTCGTTTCGGTCACAATATACCATGAACTTCCTCTCCCACAAAGAACGATAAATAATATTCGAAGGGTCACCTTTGTATTTTTTAGTGTTTGAAGGAAAGTATTTTCCACGATATGCCATAATAATTCACCTAAATATTTACAAGGATATTTATAAAGATGCTAAAAGGTTTTTTACAAGAGATTAAAAATGTTGCAGTTAATCGTGCAACAAGTAGAATCACTGGACAAATAAACAAAGTCCTTGGTGGTGGTAGTGGTCTTAACCTCAATGGTAGAGGTGGTGTAGACCAAAGTGCATTTGCACAATTGAATAACCCATTTAGGGGAGCTACGATTGCGTATCCAGAAGATTTGGGTAGTATTGACCAAGGACATTATGTACAGTTTTTTATGAAAGAACAACAGAACGCAAAGATGCAATACAACACTGGTGGTGGTAAAATATCACAAGGAAGTCATCACCCTAATGATTTAAAAAGTGGGGGTGGTAGCGGTTATGCTCAATCTGGTGGTGCAAACTCTACGTTAAGTGTTAGAAGAGTACCTAGAAAAAGAACAGAAAGTAGTATTGCACTGTATATGCCTGCTACTGTTGCAGTAAATACCCAAATGAATTATGGTGAAACAGAGATGGGTGCATTTGGAGCATCTGCTGCTGAGGCAGGAAAATCTATTATACAAGGTGATATTAAGGGTACGTTTAAAAATACTAACTTTATAGGGGATGCAAAGGATTTTGCAACTGGAGCCGCAAAAACAGCTGGTGGTACAGCTGCAACGGCTGTAGAAATAGGGTCTGGTAAAGTTTTTAATAATAGAATGGAGATGATATTTCAAGGAATAAACAGAAGAGAATTTTCATTTTCATTTAAAATGATGCCTAAATCAGAGTCAGAAGCGTCTAATGTTAGACAAATTGCAGAGATGTTTAGATTTTATATGTCACCAAGTTTTGATGGTGCAATGAATACATCAAGAACATTTAATGTGCCTGCAACATTTGAAATACAATTTTGTTATGCGATGGGTTCACCTAATGGTTATCTTCATAAGATAGGTGAATGTGTATTAACATCATGTAATATTACATATGGTGGAGAAAGAGTACAATTTTATAGACCAGCACAAGATGGTAAAGGTGCGCCTCCAGTCGAAACACAAATAGACTTAACATTTAAAGAACTAGAAATAATGACTAGAGAAAAAGTAGCGATGGGTCACTAATATGTCATATTTTGAAATGTTTCCAAAAATATACTATGATGCAAATGCAAATGATAATTATAAGGTAATGACAGACCTTATGTCTAGGGTTAAACTTATCACTAAAGTAAAACAGAATATACTTGAGTTTGACTATTATAATGTAAAAGATGGTGAAACACCAGAAATGATTGCACACAAATATTATGATGACGTAGAATTGCACTGGACGATACTCATGGTAAACGATATCATAGATTACTACACAGAATGGCCTATGAGTGTCCAAAAGTTTGAACAATTTGTAAAAGACAAATATGAAAATCCACAAGCGATACATCACTACGAAGTAAACCAGACATCTGGAGATAACACAACAACAATAGATGTTGGAATGAATACAACAGACTATCCAAGTGCAACTGCGATTAGTAACTATACCTATGAAGATAGATTACAAGAACAAAGAAGACAAATTAGACTCATACAACCACAATACATACGAGATTTTGTAAAGGAATTTGAAACAAAAATGAATGAGGCAATTTAATGTCACAATCAGAATTACAATATGCAGGCGAATACCTGATGGAAGAATGTAAAATTATATCAACCACTGGTAATGAGTTTGATGTAATTGATATAGTCGAGTCGATTAACTTTTACGAAAATTTATTCAGTAACACTATTACTGGTAGTATCATTATAAAAGATACGACCAATATTGTAATGAACTTACCAATCATAGGTGAAGAAAAATTAAAACTGAAGATACAAACACCTCAAGTAAGTCCAAAACCAGAAACAACAATTGACTTTACACAAACTCCATTAACAATACATAAAATTAATTCACAGTCTGGTGAGGGTGAAAATGCACAAGTAGTTTCATTACAATTTTGTTCTACAGAAACTTTGAGGAATCAAACAAGTAGAGTATCCCAATCATATAGAGGAACTACAACTGATATAGTAGAAAAAATATTAAGAGATGAATTTTATCTGAGAAGTAAAAAGAAATTATATAAAGAAGCATCTGCAAACCTAGCGAAAATAATTTTTCCAAATTACAGACCATTTAAGTGTATAGAATATCTTACGACTATATCTAATTCTGCAATTAACAATTCTTCTCCATCATACTACTTCTTTGAAACAACTAAAGGATACCATTTTAGAACACTTGATGGTTTATGTAATGAACCGATTAAATTTTATTTTCGTGAACATATAGGTTCAGAACTTAACGAATCAAGAGCTACAGATGCAAAATTAACTATGGAAACTATAGTAGAATTTCAAAGAGTCCAGAAAAAAGACACCATTACTAATATAAATAATGGTATGATAAGTTCTAAACTTATAACACACGATGTATATAATAAAAAATTAGACACTTATAATTTCGATTACTTGTCTAATTTTGCAAATGATATACACCCAGATGATAGTGAAAGTAGTCCTATTGTATCAGAGTCAATAGACCCAGATACAGGCAAAAAGTTATCAGAACATGAAAATACAAAATTGATGTGTACTTCCACTTCCGCTGGACAATCATTTTCTGAGGGTAGTAATTTCCCATACCAGAGTGATAACTATCATACAACATTACAACGTAAATTTTCAAGAGCAAGACAATTTCTAAATGGAATTGTTTTGAATGTTGAAGTGCCTGGTCAAACATTCATACAAGTCGGTGACAAAGTAAAATTAGAAATTGGTGCAACATCAACAACAGTCGATAAGACTGATGATGATTCATTAACTGGTACATACATAGTTATGAAATTAAGACATATGTTTATTCAGTCTCAAGAGAAAAAACATAGAATACTTATGGAAGTTGCAAGAGACTCAAAGATTGGTGACAAACTTCCAAGTGAGGGAATTGGACGAAACGAACAAGGCACCTCAGAAACTATTGAAGTCTAGAAAGGAGATACAACTCGTTATTATGTAATCTAAAACTCTAACAAAGGAAACAACATGACAAGTAAAACAAAACTGAAAATGAGACGATTCAACAATTTACAAAGACAAGTTAGGACGATAGAAGAGATGAAACCAGAAGAACATAAATACATTAAAGAGTTGTTACGAAAGATAAAAAATGAAAACATTCCAACAGTTACAAGAGGGAGTTTACGACCCCAACATATTTAACGCAATATTTCTTGCAGGCGGGCCTGGGTCTGGTAAGTCCTATGTCGTTAAAAGAAGTTCTGGTGGTTTAGGTCTAAAGATATTAAATTCAGATGATATCTATGAGAAAGACCTAGAAAAGGCAGGACTCGACATAGGAAAACCAGAAGACATCTTTTCAGATGAAGGTCAAGAGATACGAGCGAAATCAAAACGAATAACCAAGTTACGAAGAGATTCTTGGGTTGATGGTAGACTGGGTATTATCATTGATGGTACTGGTAAAGACCTAAACAAGATTAGTAGACAGAAGAAGTTGTTAGACCAACTTGGTTATGAAACTATGATGATATTTGTAAACACCTCATTGGAAACTGCACAGATACGAAATAAAGAAAGACGAAGAACACTACCAGAGAAAGCTGTTGCAGAGATGTGGAATCTGGTTCAGAAAAATATTGGTGGTTTTCAACAACTGTTTGGTTCTAGAAACTTTATAATCGTAGATAATAATAATGCAGACGAAGACGTATTTGCAAAAGTATTCAAACGTATTCGTGGTATAGTCGTAAACAAACCTTCCAAACCACAGGCGAAACAGTGGATTGCAAACGAACTGAAGAAAAAAGATAGACGTTAAAACGAATCACTTTACCTTTTTTTACAATTTCCAAAAAAACACCTAGAATTTAACCCTTGTAAGTCTTTGATTTATAAGGGTTTTATTTTGTACTTGACTCTGTTCTCAGAACATGGTACTGTATATATGTAATTGAGAGAAAGGACTAAAAATTATGAGTGATACAGTTTTTATTAGTGCGAACAATGGTGGTATCGAAGTCGGTATCGGTGTCGGTAACAAAGTTGGTTTTGCAAAGACCGCTAAGATGCTCGCATATATTCTTGATACCAAGAAAATCTATGGTGAAGTGATGTTCACTAGTTCTATGGATTTCGCAAGTGAATATGGTTTCGCAGACAATGGTGATGCGAGAAAATTGTTTGATGACGCAGTTGGAATGAGAGGTTAATAATGGGTTACTTTTACGAAGAATGGAAAAATAAAAAGATTACTGTCGAAGATAATGAAGGACAGTTCATCATGGACTTTGGTGAAGCCGAAGACTCAATGATTGATAATCTAAATACTGCACTTATTTGGTTAGAAGAAGGTGCTTCTGATGAAAAAGAAAGTGCAAAGAAAACTATTGAGTACTACATAGATTGTTTAAAAAAAGGAAAACTGAAAGTTAAGTGGACTATCTCTTGACATTGTTTTCAAAACGTAGTAGACTCATAGTGTAATAGAGAGAAAGTGATTCGTTTATGACAACATATTTAAAATCAATACCAAGTGTAATTAGTGGAATTAGTGTTACTGATGCATATCAATCTGCACTCAAGATTATGAGTCATGAATATGCAAACAAATATGCAAACTACTTTGCAAAGAAACACAAGACTATCAAGTCTGGTAAATCGTCTTTCAAAGATAGTGGTAGACAAAAGACCTATAATGCAGAATTCAAAGCTATAAGAGAGTTGAGAAATCATATCAATAATGAAGATGATGTATACCATGCAAAGAAGTTGCAAACACTAGATTGGAAAGGGTCACAGAAACTTTTCAAGAAGATTGCAAAGTCTAAAACTTATCAGAAGTTATGTGACAATAGAATTGGTTCAAATGGTGGACATAATAATCCAAGACTAGTCAAGAAAGTTTTTAGAGGTGCAACCGCTGGTCGTGCTACTTGGGATGGTGCAATGGAACTTCAAGAGAAGAATTGTCCTTACACAATCATTCATGAGTTTGCACACTTGTGTGGTAATATGCACCATGACATTGGTTTTCGTAGGGATGTAATTAAACTTGCATCAATGTTTATCAGTAAACAGTTTGGTAATCTACTGAAAAATAACTTCAAAGAAGCAAAACTAAAGATTACCACTGGTAGTCATGTAATGTCGCCTGAACAGTGGATTGCATCTGTAATGAGAATGGAAAAGATACGAGAGTCAAAGTCCTAGACTTGACAATGTTATCAGAACATGGTATTATAATAGAGAATCAAAAGAAAGAGAGAGAATCATGAAAATACAAAAAGAAATCAAAGATATCAAATTCGCAAACTGTGATGTTTATGGTACAGAGATGCCTGTATCAGAAAACATTATCATGTCATCCGCCGCTGGTTGGTATGTCGGTTCGGTCTGTAAAGACCCAGATTGTGGTGGGATGGTAGTACCTTTTGATAGGTATACAGACTACTATGCAACGCCTGAAGATGTTGCAAAACATTGTGCAACCTTTCTATAGGTTGCATATAACATTAACTTAATTTGAAAGAAAGATATATTATGAGTACATTATCAAAAGTCACAGACCAACTTATGGGTCTAACAATATCAGAACTTACACAAGTTCAGAGTCTAATACAAGAAGTCAAGACAATGAAAGCAAAATCTGTTTTATCAGTTGGTGCAAATGTTTTTGTTGTTCAGAAAACAAAGAAAACGCCTGGTGTAATTGAGAAAATTAATCAGAAAAAAGCACTTGTTAGAATGAGAGGTACAGTATATAATGTTCCTTTCTCAATGTTGGAGGCTGCATAGTGTCAGATAAATTGACACAAGAGTTCAATCAACTTAGACTCATCAAACTAAAATCTCTGTTAGAAAAACTTACAGAATTACATGATGAGTCTGAGGACATTGATGGTGAAGACAACGATGTCGCAAGAGCGATTAGTGTTGCAGAGGACACATTAATCAACCAAATCAATTTCGAAACAGTTCAAGATAAACCAAAATGGGAGGTGAAACACTAATGTCAGTTACATATGATGTTTTTAGTGAAATAGTTGGTACAATTAGTAGACATAAATCCTTAGAGGAAGCAGTAAAATCTGCAACCAAACTTGCAAACAAAAACATGATACACTTTACAGTATTTAAAAATCATGCAACTCCACCACATAGTCAAAAGTTGGTGAAGTGGGTATTTCCTAAGAAAAGGTAATGTTATGAAAACATTTTTACTTATTACAACAATTATGATGAATACACCAGAGAAGGACTTTTCTGGTGTAGTTGTGCAAGAGTACGATTCTAGAATACAATGTACTATGCAACTTGACAAACACCAAGATATTATGGTAGACTTTGGGTTAATGAAAGTAGAAATTTTAAGAAAATGTGAGGAAAAGAAATGAGTAATCAACGAAGAGGTTCTTGGAAACCAGCGTCTATGAGTCATGGTGATAATATGAGAACTGTGACTTTTTTTAAATATGCAAAAAAGATGTTGGAACAATATGGTCATGAAGATGCAGCCTTTTATTTTGAACAAGTCGAGGAACATTTGCGAAAAGGTGGTACACTACCAAATGATGACAAAGAAATTGGAAGGGTGTTAGGTGTATGATAGATTTCTCAAAATATTCTAGAATAGAAAGATTTCGAAACAGTAGAGCTGCGAAGTTCTTTTCAGAAAACTTTGGTGGTAAATACCTTGGATGGATTGAGCAAAAGACTACATATAAAGTGCGAGGAATTGGTGCATCCGATAAAGGGTGTTACGTTGTCGTTTGGGAGTAGTCATGCAACTGGAATTAGATTTAAAAAATAAAAAACGTATTATCAAAGAGGTAAAAACTACCTATTACGAAACATTTGACGAAGATGGTAAACGTAGAGTCAACAAAGTAGAAGAAGTTAAGAAATGGTTTAGTGATGATGAGTCAATAAAACATAATCCAACTTGTTCATATCATTCAGAGGTATTATGATAACAGCATATATTGGAGTCTTTGAGGAAAAACTCAAACGACTAAAAAGTGATTTGAAAAAAGAGTTAGAACGTGCAAAGTCTGACCGAAGAAAAGAAGTCATGAAAAGACTCGTGCAAGATGCAAAAGGTCTACAAAAAACAATCAAAGAAGCAGACAAGTTCGGAACAAAAAACAGAAATGTCTGTTGGGTTTGTGGTGGTGAACTTATATGGGGTGGTGACCACGACCTTGACAAAGACGAGAGTTTAGAGTATTATATAGTTTCAAATTTAACGTGTTCCTCATGCGAATCATTCGTAGAGGTTTATCATAAAAGGCCTAAAGATGAGTAGAAGTAAAACAATGAATCACCTTACACATTTAAAAGAAGAAATCAAAGTATTAGAATCTAGAATTGAACCACACGACACTGGACATATCATCACTGCGATTGGTGTACTCAGAGAACGAGTAGAAGAAGTTCAAAAAGAACTTGATGACCAGATGAAAGAATTGGAAGATGAAACAGATTTTGAAGAAGGTGATGGGGGTGAATTATTTGAGTGATGAAGTAAAGAGTGATGCATTAGAACAAGCACAAGATGCATATAAAAAGTTTTTGCAATTTATTAAGTATTTAAGTTATGTTGTCTTGTTTATTATTTTTATTATGACAACACAAAATTGGTTAGTAGATGGTACTGGTAGTAAAAGTGACCCTGCTCTGTATGAGGAGTATTTAGATAGAATGAAAGAAATGAAAGAGGAAATGAAATGAAACATTTTGGTATAATATTTTGGATTATGATAATTATCGCTGGTGGTCTGAGTGTATCAACTACTTACATGATAGACAGTAGAATGGATGATATGGAAACTAGCATTGATGAAATAAATTCAATGTTAAAAGATATGACAATCATCGGTAATACTCCAGAGGGATAATGATATGAATAGATTTGAGTTTGTTAAAGGACGAAAATCTCCCAAGGATATGATTATGAAATTCAATGGGATTGCAGTGAAGTTTGAGGATGTTGCAAAGATGTGTTTGTTCTTTATGAAGAATGAGGATAACCTCTACCCACCATCACAAGGTTTCAAGGGTGCAGAACTATTTAAGAACTATATGTACGAAGTTCTGGAAACAAGGGAAATACCCAAGGATAAGAAATATGCAATCAAGAAAAACAAATTGACAAAGATAACTGAACAAGGTGAAATATATGGTTAATGTGGGAGGCCCTCCTAATCCAAGAGGTAAAATAAAACAGACACTAGATGGTAGAACACCAATAGACCAACAATCAGAATCATTGATACTAAAATATACTGGTCTAAAGTTTCTGGTAGAGAATCCAAAAGCACCATTCGTATGGTTTGCAATTGGAATGATTTTAATTTTAAGTATTGAAGGATTTTGACATGAGTAATGAACCCTATCATAATGAAGGATTTGGTGTTGCGTTTGTGACAATTGTGATATTCACAATCATAGTACCAGCGCTTATGATACTATCAATAGACGATGGTTTTGCAAAGTTTGTGAGTATGCGAGGTTTCGGTAGTGAGTGTTGGGAAAACAGTAAACATGAACGAGTGTGTAAAGAAGATAACACTTGTAAATTTGGACGTAACTTTTGTACTGAGAACGTCTTTAGGTGGAGAGAAAACTAATGAGTGGTTCAATCAATACACCACTCAGACAATTGATTATGGATTGGACTGCGTGTCAATTATTAGAGAAAGACCCAGACAATCACATACTCAAGAAACTCCGTACATGGGAACACCCAGAGACAATAGAGTTAAATAAATTGTTGAGTAAATTTGAGAAAGATGGTAAGTACCCAGAACATTATAATTTAGATTGGGGTACAATCACATACGAAGATTTTATGAAAGATGGAGAATAAAGTGAATATATTGAGTAAATTAAAAATGCCTGATTTTTGTTTGTCACATTGGTTGTTACGAATACCACTTGCAATCGTGTTTATACAACAAGGATTAATGAAAATACCAGTAGACATAGAAGAGGCGTCTTCCTATGGGCTATCATACTTGGTTTGGTGGTTTGTTGCATATGGAGAACTATTAGGGGGTATCGGACTTATTATTGGTGGTCTGTTGAATAGACCCTATCTACCAATATTGGAAAGGTGTTATATTCCAGACATAGGAGATGCAATTACACGTTTTAGTGGTATTACATTATGTTGCATTATGACTGGTGTTATCTGGATAGGAGAACCAGAGTCTTTCATGGACGTAATACTTTATGATAATCTTCATGTGTTTCTCTGGGTAGGTGGACTTATATTTGCACTAAGGGGGAATCGTTTAACATGATTTATGGATACATATTAATTATGGTGACAATGTTACCATCTGGAGACATAGAGAGTACTGCACTTGATTGGTTCAATGACCCATACGAGTGTGTAGAGGTTGCACACTATCACCACGAAAATCATGAGTCACCTTTGGGTGTAGGGTTTACTTGTATAGAAGATGTATACCAGATAATAGAAAAGGATTTAGATGAATAAGAATGTAACAGAAGGTCAAGCACTTCTTCTCATTGTTGCACTATTCTTTGGTGGAACATTTCTACTCAACGCAATCGTCTATGGACTTATAGGAGGTTTGTAATGGGTCTATGGAACTGGGGAAAAGGTAAGAGTAAACCACAAATCAGTACGATTGTAGAAGTGGATTCGGATAGGGTTTCATGTAGTGGTGAGGCAAACGACCATCCAAAGGTTTGGTATACAGTTCCAGAAGAGGGCTATGTGCAATGTGGGTATTGCGATATTATGTTCATGCGAAAGAAACTTACAGAGGTAGAAATGCTTGACAAATACTATAATGGGTCTACGTTTAACAAGAATGGAATAGACAATGACTTTTAGACGTATAATCAAAACGTGTACATGGCAAATCCTTGGAGTCATCTGGTTCATGAGTTATGCACTCATTACTGGTGGTGACTTTTGGTATACTCTAGGGTTATCCCTTGCATCCATACCAGCAGGAAGTATCATGTTTTATACTCATGAATGGGTCTGGGATAAATTAGATATATCGAAGATGGACAAATACTAAGATGAAATATGCAGTATTGATAGAAGCATTCGAAGGAGAATGGGATTACGTCAGAGTCGAGTCGAATTGGAATTACACAACTCCAGTAAAAACATTCACCAATAAAGAGGACGCAGAGAAAGAAGCAAACAAATGGAATACTGGACAAGTCGTACAATACGATTCATAGGACATTACCGAAAGTTGCGTGAGAAGAGGTGTGAGTCTAATTCTAAGACGCTTGTAGAGGTATTACTGAGTCAAGTACCTCTTGGTGCATACCATCCATCGTACAGTATATGGAACTGCACAATATGGGCATGGTCAAACAGTAAAACACACAAAGTAAACGGAGAGTATCTATGATAAATGATTGGTATGTAGTTATTATCTGTATTCTATTATTAGGAGCGTTGTTGTATAGTGCGTACTTTACTTAAAACATGGATGTATGCGTTAGGAAGTTACTCTGACGAGAAGACAAAGAAATATGACAGAAGTATGTTAGTGATTCGTAGTGCATGGGTATTATTACACATCACAACGTGTTTGTTTATAATTATTGGTAATGGAAGGATATTAGGGCTATGGTAGAAAAATATATACCGAAATTCACAACTGGTGTAGGTGAGGGTATTTCAACGACAGATAAAACACTTAGACGAGAAATAACAAAACTATCAGAAACGTATAATAAGATAATAGAACTATACGAAAAACGTATTAGTGCATTAGAAAAAAGACTTGCAGAATATGACTGAAAAAGAAAAGAGTATTGTATTCATAACAGACCTTATAGAGAATAAACTACGAAAAGAACGTGAAATAGAATACTTTGAAGAGAAACTCAAAGAAATAGAGAAGAAACTCTTCTTTCTCAAGAAGGAACAGAATGTTACGGAAACAATCTTAGATATCATACAGAACGAAAAGGTACTAGAGTTTAAACAAGTCATGTTAGAACTCAAGGGTCAAACAGACGAGTGAAAATACTCATGATAATTACCATATTGAGTAATCTTCTAATAGTAGATGAAGAACTATTACGAACCAGACCGACAGGCGGATATAGAAAAGAAGAGGATATGGGAAAACATGGGTAATTATGGGATTTGCGTAAAATAATTAAAAAGGTTTAAAAGAATAGGATTCTCTTGTGATTAAATTCTGTTGTCTATCGAATTTTTAAAACGAATCACTTGACAAATATATGCGAATCGGTTACTATATAAGAGTAATAGGGAGATGTTCCCATAAAAAGACCTCATGTTATCTTCATAGTAATATGATTTAATTCATGTTGTCTGAACACATCGCTCTATTGTGGACTGCGTTTGGGGTGCCCCTTAGTTCATAACCACGTTAAAAAACTAATGAACAAAATTGCAGAAAGACACCAGAGTAAAAGATACTGTGCAGGCAGCGAGTATCGTAAAAGTCCTCTCTGGTGTCTTTTTTTTTGTTAAAAGACTTGACAAACGAATCATAGTTTGGTATACTGATTCTGTAATGAGAAAGATATTAGGATATATATTGATGATTCTTGGAGTATTATTCGTAGTACACCTATTAGCAATATATTGGTTATTAACAGTTTTATTTTAGAAAGGAATTATATGACTGCAATTGCAAATGACATACCACACACAATATATACAGAGGCACATTCTAAGGGAATGTCCGCTGGGAATGAATGTTCACCAACTCCAATGGTGGTAGGACAACCAACAACTCCTCTAGGGAATGACATAGATTATAATAAAGAAACGTACTATGTCTCTGATGGGGTCTGTGGTTTTGCATGGGTCAATATCAAGCCTGCAAGAGGAGGCTTCGTAAAGTATCTGAAAGAGAAAGGTATTGGAAGAAAAGATGACTACTATGGTGGATACACTGTATGGGTTTCAGAATTCGGTCAATCCCTTGCGAGAAAAGAATCATATGCAAGAGCGTTTGCAGATGTTCTAACAACGAATGGTATCAAAGCGTATTCAATGAGTAGGATGGACTAATGACTTGACAATATATATAAACGTATGATATAATATGACTTATAATATACCCCCCTTAAAACTGAGAGGGTTTATATAATCTATAAATGCAATAAAGATACGGAGAAAAATCTCATGAAAAAACTATTACTAATTACTCCCATACTATTTCTAATGGGATGTCAAACTTCATATATCACAAATGACGGAGAACGTCTGATATCTAACTCTGTAGTTGGGTGTGCAGTAGGACAAGTATTATTTGATGCGTGTGCAGAGGGAGCCGCTGTCGCAGCTGGTTCGACAATTATATCTGACCAAAAGAAACTCCCATGAACAAAGAAGCTATACTCACACACTTCTTTATGTTTATATTCGGTTGTGTGATGATGTATATGATGGTGAGCTATCTATGATACCACACGACTTTGAAGATAA
>VMHT01138032.1_pt1 | contig 32277 bp, 40 predicted proteins | sample 4693611 | NCBI WGS metagenome assembly VMHT01 (sample SAMN12280063, study PRJNA550983) | marine metagenome | isolation source: seawater sampled from same location over 5 years 0.02-0.2 micron viral filtrate | place: USA: collected off the coast of southern California halfway between the port... ...
CCCACCATTAGACCTAATGTAACCACCTTTCGCAGTTTTTAGTTCAGTTGTTCCATTTTTCCATATCTGAATCTCTCCAGTCCACCTATAGTTACTCGCAGCCCCCGCAACACATATGTAGGATTCTATTTTATGCCTACCTGCCGAAGTCACTGTAACTACTCCAAGTGTATTACTGTACTCAGAGTCTTCAAAGTCATTATCATCCATAGGTATAGTAGTATAACTAGTTGAATCTACTGAAGTACCACCAGTACCATCATAGTACTGAGCCGAGGCATATACATCATCAGCTTTATCATCCAGGGCAGCCTGTGTTGCTGTGGAGATAGGTTTGTTAACATCAGAAGTATTATCTACGTTCCCTAGTCCGACCTGAGAGGCTGTAACTGAGTGGGGGTTACTGGTCGATGATATGTGCGTATCTATCTGAGCATGGGTATTTGTGCCGATATCTGTCAAATCTGTATGAGATTTATTAGTGATATCAGCTATATCCGATATAGTCTTGTCTATTTGTGCCCATGTATAATCATTGGTTGCTGAGACAACGGCACCAGTACGTCCAAAGACTGAGGTTACTGCTCCACCACCACTAGCGGGTTGCCATGATATATCTGTCCCATTAGATGTTAGTATGTGCCCACTCGCACCAGCACCTAATCTAGTTGTTGTATTTGTATTATCTCTGTAGATGATGTCTCCCCTAGTAGTCATAGGGTCAGCAAATCCAGAGGGGCTAGTCTTCCATTCTTGTTCGCCGGTCTCACCATTAGAGGTAAGTACTTGACCTGATTTCCCTTTTCCGGGGTCTGACTTCAGCAAGCTGTGATTAATAAACTGCTGGAAGAAGTCCTTTAGAGACTGGACAAGTCTTGAGAGTTCGGCATCTTTTGGCCTAAAGCTTCTCCAATTCTTCATAATAACTCCTTGAAAAAAGAGGGCCTAAGCCCCCCACTATTAGAAATCCCACCAATACCATTGACCTGCGCGGTCCTGAGTATCTGAGATTGCTTCTGGTTGATCAGCATCACGATTAACTGCCATATCATTGATCCGTTTGGTCATCAGTGCCTTAGCCCTGTCGAGAGCCATAGTATCTGATTCCTCTTTGACTAGACATTTGATAGCTGCATCAATTACAATATACTCATCAAATCCAGCAGGAGCGTCAACTGTGTCAGTTCCATCAACAAGAAAGGCTATCTGTGGCATATACCACAATCTGTAGTCACCATCAGAGCTGGCCTTAGGTGTCAGCTTGATCTCATTCTTGACAATGCGATACTCAACATAGAGTCCCTGGGCAGCCCTTAGTCTGTGTGGGGCACTATCCTTGACGTTACGCTCATTGAAATTGTACTTGTATACTGTGATGTAGTCCTCATTACTGCTGCCCAAAGACCTATCAAGGCCCCTAAGCTTATAAAAGTCACTAGGTAAGGTCAATACACCATCCTGATTAGAGGCTGTTAGATCGACTTCTACCGTGTAGTAATCTTCATAAGTAGCAATTATGAGGTCATACAGTTCAGCATAAGACTCGTTAATGTATGTTGTCAACTCAGAATCACTGATAAATGTTGAGTTTTCCATGTCACATCGTTCACGGACTCTGGTTTTCAATTCAGCTAGAGTTGATGCCATATTTTAATCCTCGTCTTTACGTTTTAGCTTACCAAGGTCCATAAGATTTCCCCAGGCTAGTACAGCTTTCTTGCTGTCGCCAGATTGAATACACTCCATGAACTCTTCCATAGCTGCTTGATGACCATGGGATTCAGAATCTTCGTCCTCAGAAGGCATTTTATAGTCTTCTTTCTCAGAATATCCCTCTTCGCCCTTGTCAACAAAGTCAGTGGATTCTTCGCGATCACCAGGCTTCTTTACGATAAGCATAGCAACCTTCTTTTTATCCATCATCATAGTCTATTACTCCCCAGAAGTAGAGTTCTTTAGCTCAAGCTTGAGAAGAAGTACAGAACCATCAGAAGGATCAGTCTCAGTAGCACCGGCTTTGCACTGAAATACAAAGGACTGGTTGTTACTGGCGCGAGACTCTAACTGGAAAGTAAGGTCTTCAGCAGCAGCTTCTAGCTGTTGGCATCCAAACCACATTAATCTTACGTACTTATCTTCCAAAGTAACAGTATATACACCAGCAGAATCACGCTCTACAGATGCAACACCAAGCCCAGAAGTCAATGTTGGAGCACCAGAAGCACCGATAGCTACTTCAGCATACAGAGTTTTAACCTCTTTTTCGAGCGCCTGATAAGAATTAAAGTTTCTACTAGCCATTTTAAATAACCTTTCTATGCTCTATTAGAGCATTTATCATTAATTTTGTTTCTTCAACAGAGAAATATCTGTTTCGGGTTTTGTTACATATAGTACAGCAAGGTAGAACATTAGTTAGTGTGTACCCAACATCATTGTCTATCCTATCAAGTCCTGAGCCTCCTTGAGTTTTTCTATCCCCGATTTGGCCATTACAATAGTAACATTCTTCTTTTAGTAGGATATAAAATTCATCCTCTGTAATTGTCCATTGGTGTCCACGTTTGGCAGCAGCCCTAATACTTGTTTTGTATCGTGTTCTAGGTTTTTTGCTGTCTATTTTAGCTTGCTCATTGACTTGCTCTCGCCTACTCCACCGATATTGTCTAGTGGCCTCTCTAGCACAGCTTTTGCAGTGTGATTGTAGTCCATCTTTACTTTTGACGGCTTTGTGGAACTCTGTAAACGTCTTATGTTCTTTGCATTTACTACATTGTTTCATTATAAATCCTACTGAGATGAAAAAGAGGCAGGGATATCATTACCCCCACCTAAATATTGCTTTTATTACCCTAGAGTAACGCGAGCGTTGAAGCCAGGCGCTCTCGACCCGACCTGTCCGTAGAAACCGTACCGAACTTCTACACCGTCAGCAGCAGCTTGACGAAGCATAGAAAGACCATCAGCATCAATAACTCGAACAGCTTTTCCAAGAGAGTAAAGCTTCCACTTGTCCATCTGTAACATATAAGCTACATTAGCAGGACAGTTTTGGTCAGCGATAACCTTGATTGACCCGCGAGGACCGTTGATTTCGATTCCTCTGAAACCAACTTCAGCATTCATAGTCAAGTCTACGTACTGAACCTTAGAACCTAGAGCTTTCTCCAGATCAGCATATGCTGCATAGTTAAGGAAACAGTAATCAACTTTACCACCTTCGCGAGATACTTTAGAAGCGCCGTCGATTAGAGCCTCTTCGATTGGCTGAGAAGAACCATCGTGTCTGACGCCAGCAAGACGAGTAACGTCAGAGCTTCTGTCAACACCAAAGAAACTATCACCAGCAGTAGGAGCAGTTTCAGGCAACCAGCTATCTAGGCCAGAAAGAGCCAGTCCTCTATCACCTTCTACGAATAGAAAGTCATCAGCAGCGATAGTACCAGAAGCGTCATAAGCATCAGCAAAAGTGATAGTACCGTTGCTTCTGTCTACAGCAGAGATTACTAGAGAAGTAGTAGAACCATCAACAGAACGCTGTGATCCACCAGACTTAGCACTCCAGATGTTGATAACCATACCAACTTCAAAGTTAGTTACACTGTCAGCACTCTTAAGAGTAAGAACAGTAGTAGCAGCTTCAGAAGGCTCCGCAGCAACTTGTCCGATGTTACCATCAGAACCACCATAGATACCGATAGCGATTGAACGAGTCAATGCTTGGATAGCGCCATCGATCTCAGTTGTAGCAGCTTCCATGAATGCATTAGCATCACCCTTAGAGGCTTCTAGTGTTTCGTTGTCGATAGTAGCAATTGAGTAATCCTTAACTCGAGTAAGTACGAAGTCAGTGATCAATGAGTTAGTAACAGAGCCGCGAGTCTGAGCGTTAGAGAACGTCTTAGATCGGCCTTGAGGGTTACCGTAGATGATGGGTATAGGAAGGTTCTTACCACCAAAGCGCTCGTACTTAGGCATGATAGCTAGAAGTGGGTTATCCTTGTAAACCATGTTCTCAACCATGTCAGTCGTATAATGCTCCTTAAGAGCACTAGAAAAAGAGTTTAAATCCAAAGACATAATAATATTCCTTATTTATAGTTTTTTTAGTTATTCCATTTTAACATTGCTGCTGCTCTGCGCTTAGATTCTTCAGCAGTCAATGGTTTGTTTGAAACCGCTACTTGAGGGGTATTAGTAGACATGGAACTTGTTAACGTCTTAGAGCTAATTATTTTCTTTTGCTCCGGTTGTGCCGCAGTTTCTTCTAGTGGCGTGTTAAGTTTTCGGGCCTTAGCAATCTTCTGGAACTTTTCATCTAGGTGCGCTTCAACTAGATCAGCTGCTCTCGAAGGTTCTAAGACTTCTCCATATTCATTATAATGTGCCTCTGTCACTTCCCAAACTAGATCATGTGCTTCATTTAGGTGTATTAACTCATACTTACCATCATTGTCTTTTAATTCAGCTTCTATTGATCTTTTATGTGCTTCAACAGCCCGGTCGATTGCCTCTTGTTGCGCGCTCTCCTGGGCTGCTACTGCTTCTTCTTTCTCTCTCTGTACTTGCTCTTTATAGGACTCAAAATCACTCTGTAACTTAGATACAGGATCAATCTCTTCCTGGGGAGCAGCATCACCTAGACTAGCCATAATTAAGGAGTCTAGGTCAATACCTAAATGGTCAAGTGCTGCCATCGGGTTCTCTGAGATAGATTCTCTTAGTTTGTTATACTCGTCTAGTTTCTCTCTCGCTTCCTTTATCTCTTGTCGTTCCTTACGAGTCCTTTCCTCTTGACGTGCCAATGCCGCAAATCTAGCTGCTATGTTGACATCCTCCTGGGACTCCTGTACAGGCTTCTGAGCGCCCGTTTCTTCTACGGGTACCTCGGTATTTTCTACAGGTGTTTCGTCCACTACAGGGGCAGTTTGAGCCTCTGGTGAAGGTGCTGGAGTAGTTGGGCCGATATTTACTTGTTTTACTGGAACTTCAGACATTAAGTTTCTCCTATTGTAGTCTGATTATACTAGTCCAGGCATTACGCCTGGGGGATTAAGTCACTTTGCGGTAATGCTTCGGGCACAGCCGCTAGTGGTTGGGGTTGTTCGGGTACTGCTGGGGCTGGTTGCTCTGGTTCGTTTAACTTTGCTAACCTGTTGGCATCATCCATATACCTGAGAAGAAGCTCAAGTCTCTCCTCTGGTAAATTACTGAGGATACCTTCCAAGTACTGTTGCTGGGCATATTTAGCACAATAAGCTAAGTCCTGCTCAGGTTCAGGCGGATTATACTCACCTTTGTCTATTATTTCTCCTACAACCTTTTGAGTTAGATGCTTATCTGCTTGCTCAAGAGTAGCAAATGCCTCAAGGTCAGGGAAGTCAAGCAATGCTCTACCTTCAGCTGGAGCAAGCATACCACTTTGGATAAGTTCTTGAATCTTCTGAAGTCTTCCGGCTGGAGTAGTAGGTAATAGACTTACTGGGTAAACCTTCATAATAAACTCATCATCACGTAGGTCAACATCTTTCCATTTGATCGATTCGATAAAATCACCACCTGGCACATTAATTGATAATGAAGGGTCAGCAGTGTATATATCACGGCTCATATCTATAACAATATTAGCCAGTTGTAGGAATAATGTTTCGTACCTTTGTCCATTAAGTATGAATCTCTCAGTCTCTATATCATTATACTCTCGTAAGGCAACGCCACTGTCAATACCGGCGGGCTTCCTACTTGTTGCTGATAGCTGAGATACACCTTCTACTTCATATGCACTAGAGATTAACCACTTAAGATGATTATAAGTCTCAGCGTTCATAGCTGTAGCAGTCTCAACCACTGGCCTTTGTCCTGTATATTTGATCACAGAACCTATCTGATTAGTAAACTGAGCAGTAGATACCTTTGAGCCATTCTCTAGGAAGACCCTAGGTACAGCAGCTAGTGTTTGAGCTTTCTGTATATTTCTTAGTATCTTATTGATCTCTATCTGTATACCTACAAGATTCTCAGTCATTCCTTGCCCGAAGAAGCCAGCTAGTCTCTCACTCCACTTATAGAATACAAATGGGAAGTAAGGCTTATCATAATCCTCTTCAAATAGAGTACAATTCTCAATAGTAATGGCATGCTTCTTGCCTAAGTACCAGCTTTCAGTGACCTGGATCATGTCAGCAACATTTGATGACTTGCCAGATTGCTCCAATGCTGTCTTAGCACTAATGATCTCAACACTCTTATCGGGGTATAAGTCCAAAAGCTCTTGTCTAGCTACTAGTCTTGCCTGGTGTAATTGCTTAGGTTTACCATATCTGCCATCAGCATCATCCACAACTAATTCAGTAGGAGATACACGCTCTACAGCTATACGGTTGTTCTCGATATAAATCTTAAGGACCCCAGTACCAAATACACAAGCATCAATAAATGCATCCTGCGCTTTCTTGTATACCTTGGTGTCATAGAAGATACCATCAATATACTTAGTTAGCTTCTTAGCCCTAGCCTGCTGGGCATAGTCTCCTCCACTAGTGAGGAATAAGGGCCTAGGTCTGTTCTTACTGATCTTAGCGGCAGCGGTATCAATTACACTCTTGACAACATTATATGTCACAGTATTAGTTGTTGCTACTTGTGGAGTGCGCCCCGTGTAAGTACCATATCCTAAGCCAAACATCTCTAAGTTACCATAAAGACGTGCAAATTTATAATTCAGAGTCCTCATATAAGATTGACTCTCTGTGATGTTGTTGACTACTGCTTGTACAGAGTTAGCCAGCTCATCCCCCTTTTGATTCCACCAGTCAAAATTAGTGGTTTCTATCTCTTTTCGCTTACCAATATTCTCTTGTCTGACCTTTGGCGGTCCTTGTCGGTTGTCCTTGTCCATGTAGACTCCTCGGCAAAATTAATTTGTTGTTGAGCCTCTTCCAAGACCTCATTGATTTTATCCAACTTAGTATCCATACTATTCAATTTACTATTAATTAAATCAAATAGTTCCTGTCTTTCTTCGTTTGTCATATCTTTTCCTATGAGTGCGGCATGAATTTTGCAATAAGCCCCAGTATGGCCATTATGCCCATAAATGTAACACTGCCTGCCTTGACGGCACCTCTTGAGAAGTTCCAGCTCTCTTGTAGTGTCTCTACATCTTCACGTAGCTCTTTTAATTCTTCTCTAGCTTCAACAAGTCTCTTATCATGTTCATCAAATCTGTGGTCTAAGTGCTCCTTAAGTTGTTCTAGGTTCACAACTGTTACTCCTTTACCTTTAATTCCTTCTTACACAAGGAGCAAGTGGGGGCACTGCCCGCCTCGCTCCATTGTACATTTACATTCACTACAATACTGGGATGTCTGGACCTTCTGATGACCAGAATAAGGTAGCTTCATCATCTTCTTCCTTGCCTTTGGCTTCTGTAATCTCTGCTTCTGGTGCCCTAAATCCGGCTTTAGTTACCTTTATTTTTACATCACCATCAATATACTCGACAGAGCCTAGTAGCTCTACTTCCATCAGTTCTGCTATCTCTTTAAGTAGTTTCATATCTTATCACCTTTCCTTAAATAGTGGGGTAATGGGGGCACCATGCACGGCCCCCGCCTCTTTCTCGGTGCTCACCTAAAGCCTCTTAATTTCTTTGCCACATATTCTGTCGGATGCGGGTCTTGTTGGGAGTCATTCCACCAGTACACACATTCTTCTGCTTCCTGGCGGGTCAGACCAGCCCTCTGCGCGGACTTGAACACAATATACATATGAGGGGTTCTGCAACCAACCCCCCGCACTGCAAGCAAATTAAGGTGCAACTGAAACTCAGCTTCTGGCGATCCTTCCTCCTGTGCCCAGTCTTGGACACCACTTGCAATGGGCGGGGGGGTCAACATTGGGATCACCAATGGAGTTCCTGCAATCTCACGTACTATTGTTTTTCTACGTCCCGTCTTCTGGTGTATTGCACCAAGAGCACGAAACTGGCCCGCAGGCCTGTAGATACTAGTATCAACCAGTTCCCACAAGCCTGCGCTTTTTAACCATCTCTTTTGACTGTAAATGGTATTTGGCCCAAGTAAAGGAGAGGTGGCCACTTCGGCATGAATCCCGCGATTGCCTGTACTCAGTATCTTGACTGGAGCCTTCAGGTCTTCTAGGATTGCTGTAGCTTTGGCAACATGCCCTGGCTTGTCGATGTCAATGTACAATGTGTCACTGTATACTGAACATCCATCAAGGTTCTTCATGTGGCCTTGTGTTTCTATTTTGTTAACGGTTTCTGGGGGAAAACAATATACACTGTGGAAATTGTAATCACCAGGATTTGATTCGGCAAGCTTAGGCTTACCATATCGTACTACGGACTTTCGCCACTCTCTTTTCATATTATTATCTCTCTTTGTTTATTCAAGGATGTCTTAGTCTTACTACCTCATGGGAGGCATACTTACCATCCTGTCTCCCATATATCTTTGTCTTTACCCATACCAAACTCAGCCTCAAGCCAGTCTTCTTCTTCATCAACCTGCTTCTTCTGCTCTACTTTCTCACTCTCTTTCTCCCACCACTGATCAACAGCAGCTTCAGATGTAGGGGCATGTCTGATTTCTCTAACATCAGGTCTGTAATTTAAACAGTAGCGCCAAGCGTATAACATGGCATCACATAAATGATTAGGGCACGCCGGATGCTCTTTCCAGATGCCCGCTGCTCTCTTACGCTGATCCCAGATTAAGTTTGCCATCTCATCAGCAAGCTCATAAGTCTTAGACTCTACTAAAAGTACCTTATTGTTCTCCAAATCACTGTTTAAGAGTTCCACGAAGTCCTTCTTACCGTGTTTCTCGGCAGCTATAAGGGGCAGGTTATGCCTTTGCTTAAGCTCCTCTACGGCCTGTTTGGAGGCCCCATCGACTATCATAGTGTGGAAGGAGTATCGGCTTTGTAATTCCCGTACCTTATCAGCAACATCACTGATTATCATCTCACCCTGCTTGTAAGTCTCTACAATATATAGGCTAGGGTCATAGTCAGTGTATGCACAAACAACAAAGGCTGTAGGATCATTGTACCCAAGGTCAAGCCCTAGTACGTAGTTCCACTCATCTCTGTGGTCAGGCAAGCTCTTGATAATGTTGTCACCATTAGCTTTGTAGATAGTAGCATCAGTATCGATAGCCCATTGGTTCAAATACATACGTTTGAATCCTGGAGTCTCTTTGATCTCTGGATTACGTGCTATCATCTCTTTTATTTCTTTGTTGAGTTTGTCTCTCATATATGGATTATCAGTACCAGCCCATTTGTGTGTGCTCCATCCCTTTTCTTCGCCATGCATAACACGATAAAATAAAGAGTTAGTAATATCACTGGTGGTGGATATCATAATAATCTTACCCTTAGCGCCATAATCCATAGTGGCAGGCTTAAGGATATCATAGACTAATTCATTCAGATTAATCCTAAAGAAAGCAGCCTCGTCAATAACACATGTGAGGTATTTACCCCCCAGTATCTTGTTCATCTGTCCTTCATCAGTATCAACACCCATAAGGATAATCTTCGATCTGTTAGGTAGTCTCATGGACAAATCTGCGATATTAAAGGTAGCCCCTAAGTTATACGTTCTATCGATCTCCCGCAGGACATTATCAAATAGGATATTCTTAGCTGATTGCCTAGTAAGTGCCATATAAAGACTGACACTGCGAGGGTTCTCATAGGCTCCCTTAATCAATGCAAGGCCCGCCCCATAGGACTTACCTGATCTTCGGGGACACTGCACACTAATTAAAGGTGCAGCATCATTAATAAAATCATTCTGTGCATCAAAATCAGGAGTGTACCAACTAGGCTGTTTACTTGCTTTTCTTAGCTCTGCCGCCTTTATTAGTGCTTGTATTTCTAGTTTGTTCACTCTTTTTCTCCTCTATTGTCCAATAAGGTACATTATATAGAGATGTATAGGCAACATTACCTTTGTCATCAGTTACTCTGACGATATTGCCTGATATCTCTGCATTTATTTTGGAGTTTTGGTCAATATAGGTATGTTGTGTAGTCCCAACACGTATAGCATTGTGGAATTTCATTGATATAACCTTACTCGCCATTAGCTTCTCTCTCCATAGCTTCTTTTAGCTTTACTCTTAGCGCACTAGCTTTCCCCTTGAAGTATTCCCTATCAAGTTCAGCTTGTCCAAGTCTTGAGCATGTATCAACATACTCTTGTTTTAATTCTCTCATAGCCTGTAAAGCTTGTTCACTTTCTTTAAGTGTCTTTTCCATTATTTACCCTTTCGTGTCTCTAGGAGATATGGGTTATATACCACATCATATTTGGTTACTACTTCACGCCACTCGCGAGGTAAGTGTGTAAAAAACTTAATATTGTCTGGGTTAGGCTCTAGTTGTGCAACAAGTGCTGCTGCTATTCCTAACTTTCTAAAATTATACTTGACATATACATAATGTATTGTGGACACTGCTGGAGTTTTCTCTAGGCAAGCAAACCCATATATCTGGGCAGGGTTGTCAGGATTAACAGCCAGCAGTATATCAACACTGTCATCACCAAGCAGGCTTGAGACAATAAGCTTGTGATTACTAAAGAATACATCACTAACCATGGTTTTTCCACATGGGGAGTCTTTGTACGACTTCAGCCAAGCGTTATATATAAACGATTCGTCCCCAGCATTAGGGGTTCTAAATTCTATCGGAAGCTTCACTTCTATTCTCCTCTGAGCACTTCTAAAGCTTCTTTTAGTTTTTGTTCTGTTTCTTCATCTGTTAAAGATTCAAATTCACCCACTTTAAGTTGCTCGCGTGCGTCTTTATTTAAAGTTACTAGGGTCTTAGCATAGTCTGTGAGCTTTTTAGAGGTAGCTGTTTCCATGCCCTCTTGTCCGTTCTCCGCAGCTTCTATGTCCTTTTCTATCAAGGCTATGACCCTATCTAATAATTTTTCGTTACTCATACTACTCTCCAGCAGCTATGTAGCCAATGAGTTCGTCATCTTCTACACAAAATGTGACTGCACTTCCCATATCCTGTACAATTCTTGATACATCTTCTGGTGTGGAGATTGTAAACTCCTTGGAAATAGGGAAAGCTTCTATTTGCTTATCTACCATACTAGCCAAGCGGCTCTGGTACTCTACAGCATTATCTGGAGTACACTTACCTATCTCTTCTTCTAGCGCATCCATGGCATCAGAAAGAATAGTCTGGGCTTTCTTCCGATCAGCTTCTTCAATCGGCTTTCCATGAAATTCAAATATCTTAACCTTCATACTGTCTCTCCTCGTTGTCTTCTTCAAGTTGTTCGACATAATCCAAGAAATGCATCACTGCAAAAATCTCTTTATCCGTAGGGTTCTCAGATTGAACCCAATTCTTTAACATTAGCTTATACTCTATAGCTTTCATATATCTCTCCTAGAGGTTGTCTTAATAAAAGGGGGGAGTCCCCCATGACCCCCAAGAAAGGGGCTTCGATCGACCATTTCCGGCCTTCTCTCTCTTATTGCTGTGTAAACAGGCCCCGCATCCAGAGCACCGCTGTTTACAATTTAATTGGAACAAGCAGTCCCATATCTTCTTTTTTTGAATCTAATTTATACCGATTTCGGTAATATACACCAAGGTCAGGATTGATATACATCTTGTATTCGGTTCCTGTGTTACTGTTGGTCCATACACCCTGAGACTCAAGCTCCTTGCCGGTAACCCTACATGAAGGTACACCAGGAATTGACAAGTCAACACACTTGTTAGGATAGTACGCACAAGTACGTTCATATACCTTGAACAATGTATTATAGATGTCACCTATATTGTATTTCATCATCTCGCGAAATGCGTCAATGTCACCATCAGCACACCGGTCCCACAGATCATAACCTACAGATATCTTGTGTGTGCCAATCAGTGAATGGCTGAGGTAATCAAGCTTTTTGGAGTTCATATTGAATCCATTCAAGCCTTTGTAAGTGCAAACAACCTTATAGGGGGATGGTAATTTCATCCCAAGCCGTAAGAACCTTCCTTGTAGCCAGCCTTGGTCAAACCGAGCGTTATGGCAGACAATTGTATCGGCCTCATCCAGTATTTTCCACACATATTTCAACACTTCAGTATCGTCTATAGGATTGTCTTTGAATGTGTCAAACATGTGGTTCCCTACTCCCCACACACCAGCTTCCCCTTTTGTGTACAGATCATACATGGAGCCGCCCGCTGCGGACAGTAATCTTGTTTCATCTTTTACCTGATCAATACGGATATACTGATTTCCTGTTGAAAATATCCTAGCTGTAACTAAACTTGTCTCAATATCAAGCAGGACGCAGCGTTTCATTTTCTCGGCCACAATTGGGTTACTTATATTAAAGTTCGCTTTCATATATTGTCTTTCTTTCTTCTATTTTCTCTACGAGGGAGCACCTGTAAGTTAATCGGTATGCGCTTTCCGCCCGTTGCTATAGGAAAAATGTGATCTACTTCGTAAGGCTCTCCAAAAAGCCTTGTCATTATACTTGCTCTTTTGTATATGCTCTCTATCCACCTCTTTTCTCGTGGCGTGAGAGGCACTTCAGACTTGCTCCTGCGCAGTGCTCTTGCTAGTCTCTTCTTTTCTTTTACTTCTGGTCGTTGGTGATAGTCTTCCTTCAGATAATCTTGGAACTTCTCTTTATTTGCTTCCATCCACTGGCGGTTCTGTTCCTGCTTCTTCTCTTTGTTATTAGTATACCACTTCTTGTGGTATTCCTTATGATACTTTTGGTACTTTTCTTTATTAGCTTTCCTGTACTGTTTATGATATTCTGATACACAGGATTTACACCCACGGCCCGCTTTCGTAAAGTATTGCAATTGCTTAGACATATGACACATAGAACAGTATTTATGTCCATACGGCTTAATCATCTTTGTATACTTTATTTTTTCACTGTGATTTAATTCTTTCATTTGAGTCTCTCTAAATTGGGTTAAAGATGGCAGGGCCTCCCAATAGACCCTACCAAGCTGGGCTAATTACTTCCCAGCTGCTATGTTCTTTTGTTTAGTTTCGCACTCAATACAGATATCTTTCCGTACTGGGTACATAAGCCGCCTGAACTGTACAGGCTCTTTAGATTCGTAGCAACGCTTGCATACTATCATCGCGGCTCCTTTGTTATCGTGTTTCAGCGAGGACGGCAAGGGCCTCCTCAAGTTCAGCAGACATCATCTCTGATAATCCGCTGATTCCCAATCTCATGTGTTCACTCTCATGGGCTAATACTCTTTTGTACTCTGCACCCTCAAGGCCAACGTGCAGTCTGATTGTGCGAGAGGACACAGTACAATCCCCATATATACCTTCTGATGTGAGGTCAACATGGTCAAGTGTAACCCACTCACCAAATATCTTGATTCTATTTCGCTTTTTCATCAAATACCCCGTAAGACCAGGAGGCTTACAGGATATACCCTGCTCCCGGCTAATTATATTCTCTTTGTTGTCTTTAAGTTGAAGAAAGTCTCAAAGCTTGGGTCTTTCTTTACTAAATCTCTAGCAAGACAGGCAATATAGTCATTGCTGATTTTAAAGGCTTCAGTTCTTTTTAAATCTGAGTGCCAACGCATTACTTGAACAATAGTCCAGGCCGAGTACTTGTCATGCCCGGCACTTCTAACCTCGTTGGCAAGTTTTTCAAACAATATAAATGCTTGGGGGGTGCCTTGCAACCAGTTACGGTACTTTCTCAGTAATTCAGTGTCTCTCATTTTTTATCCTTCTTTATTTGGTACGCTTTAATTTGTATTCTTCCCTAAACCAAGCGGGCCAGTACTGCGGGTCAACATTGGAATAATCATAACCATTTGTCTTGTTATTCTTAAACAAATACTGTCCCCTGTCCTTTTTGAGTTGGACTGGGGCATCAGCAATACTTAAGTGGTCTGCCTTGTTGTTGATCTCATCATTCATCAGATCGTGAATTGTGTACTCTTTCATTGTCTCGTTATCCTTATGTCTTAAAACTAGATGTCACTGCTGTGCATCATATATAGAATGAGCGGGAGCCATAGAGACTCCCTATACTCCCCGATGACTAGCGATCAACTCTGTGAACATGTTTAGGGGAAGTTATTATATTATATTGAAATCCTTAAGAAACTGACTGGCCCCCTCAAATGAGGGAACCTATCACGAAAACAAAAATCAGATATCACTAAGAAAAGATTACACAGGCATAAATAGCCTGTGATAGTATTATTACTGAGTTACTATCCATCAGCATTGGGTACTGCTTGTTGTATACCCAGGGTACCATCCATCAGCATTGGGTACTGCATGATATATGTATATAGCATTGACCACCAGCTGTCTCATTGTACCTGTATCTAATTGTACAGATTTCCACAAGGCTTGTCAAGCACTAATTTATACCTATCTGGTATAATATACTCAATAGCGTCCTCGTTCGACTCTCATTTCGAGCTGTCGCTCTCATTCGAGTCTCACTCTAGGGGGATTCTCTCCCCTCCTATCTAAAGGGCACCCCAAACTTTTAGTGCCTCATTCTGGGCATTTGCAGCTGTCTGCTGATGCCTTGCCTCCCAATTCGGAGGTGTTCTCTATCTAAAGGGCACCCCAACGTGATTCACAACAATATCAGGAGGTTGCAGTACCCCCCCCTACTGGATAGGTTGCGTGATTAGTTTCCCTGCGCGACACTCTCATTTGACACTCTTTCGTGGTGTCTGGGAGGCAAATACCTGCATATGCCCTGGAGAGTTACAAAATGGCTTTCTGAGGCCCGTTTTAAACTTTCAGGTACATTGCTATTCCAGACGGCCAAAGGCGCTCAGATCGCCTGTTTTCAATTATTTTAACTTTTCGTAAATTAAGGGTTGACAAACCGGGTCAATTAGTGTAAGATATATATATAAGGCAAAGAGTTTCTCCACAGATGCTGCCGTATACTTGATTTTACCCCTAATTTACTGTACGGTAGTAATATCAACCAGTTATCATTTTTATCACTTTTTGCTTGACAGGAGTGTAATACAGGGAATAAAAAAAGAACCCAATGATTTCCGTTGATTACATTTTTTACTTGACAAAATCGGATTTTTGGTGTATAATAAGGGTATAAACAAAAAGTTATTCTCCCACAATTTCGTGGGACAACAACAAAAGGAAAGAAATTATGGAAAAGTACACACTAGACGAGTTGAGAAAGAAAGCAGGAATTAATTATAGCATGTATGACGTAGCAAACAGACTCAAGCGGACATGTGGAATCAAACACACAGACCGGCTGAATTTGGACCAGTGGGATGCTACTTTAGAGTTCCTAGAAGAGAATTACGACTACTCAGGTGTGTTCACACTCAGGAAGCGTGTTCAGAAGCTCAAATCGGCCTCCTAAGGCCCGAAAACAAAAGTCTAATACCAACATAAGGAAAGAAAAAAGATGGAAAACAAGACACAAATAGAATTTCAGCGTAACAAAAACATAGAGCGTAAGGAAGAAGTAGCCAAGCGCATCGAGACCAGCCGAGCTGAAGGTACATACGACCTATTCACTGATAATGATATGATTATAACATTCAGTGACCACCTGAGGGAGCAGCACAAAGCTCTGACATCCAGATCAGCATTGTCCAAGTTTATCGCCACCTTACAGGACCAGAAAAAATCCGGCTCCATATTCATTGATGACAAAACAAGCATTTACGATGTGATATCAGTAACCGTCTACAAGTTTATCATCTCCAAGATGTTCACGCAGACGACCCGCAGTGACCTAGTGTTTGGTATGAACTTACTGTACTGCTGGGAAAATGGTGCAGCATTATATCTTGTTGAGGAGTTTACAAATCTTTTCAGTGATAAGATCGAAAAAGAATCTGTGGTTGTTGAAGGTAAAACAGAAGTGCAGATATTCCCAACTGAGGAGTTCGCAGAGGAACTTGAGCAGCATGAAGCTATATTATTGGAAAGCCAGAAGGTATTTTGGCCCCTAGCAGTGAAGCCAAAGGATTGGACACAGTATCGTGATACTCCATTCCATGACCCTCTTATTTCATATCAGATTGTTCGGAGAAAGTTCAATCCCACAAACTTTAACCTACAAGGCATGTTTGATGTTGCCAATGGACTCGCCAGCACTTCCTTTAAGGTTAACGCGCTGGTTCTGGATCGAGCCAAGCAGGCCCTTAGGTCTCGCAACATGAACATCTTTAAGAGCAAGAAGTATTCTGCTTGGGAAGACCGAAGCGCAAAGCGCGGCAGTAAATCCAGTGCCTTACGTAAGATAAAAGCTGCTTTAAATGCTGCCGAACACTTCAGAGACTCTGAGTTTTGGCATGTATGGTGTATGGATTACAGGGGGCGCTGTTACGCAGTAGACCGTATCCTTGACCCACAAGGTTCCGAACTGGAAAAAGCACTTCACATAGCCAGTGAAGCCGTCCCTGTAGGTGAGTCTGGTATTCGTGAGCTTAAGATTGCCTTGATTACCGCCATGGGTGACGACAAGATCAGCCTGGTAGAGCGAATTGCAAAAGCAGAAAAATTGCTTGAGGATGGCACACTAGGACAATGGGTACTAGGTACTGACAATGGCTGGATGGATGCTGATGAGCCTTTCTTTGCCCTGACATATGCCAACGAGCTAGTCAAGTGGAAGGCTTCTGGTTATGACCTGAACATGAAGTCAGGTGTATTTGTTGCTGTTGATGCCTCTTGCAGCGGCATGCAACTAGCCGCAGGTATCCAAAAGGACGAGAGCCTAGCAAGCCTGGTTAACATTGACACCAGTGACAGCGTAGGCGACCTGTACTCAGCCGTAGGACGCGCAGTACACGACCACTATGAAGGGCCTCTGAAGGATCGCATACTCAATCGTAAGATATGGAAGCGACCTACAATGTGTACTCTTTACAGTTTGACCTTTATTGGTGCATGGAACTACATCAAAGAAGAGCTAGATAAAGACACTACAATCAACGAGTGGGGCCATGAAACAGTTACCGAAACCATAAATGGGCAAAAAGTGACAGTGGAGCGTGTAACTGAGGAGTACAAGAAGGAGCTGACAGCGCTGACGAACATCTTCTTCAACAAAGCAATGCCAGCAGTAGCCCCCCAAGCCTTCGAGATACTTGCTATTATGCAAGGATGGGCCAAGGATGTCTGCAAAAGCGAAGAGTTCAAAAAGACTGACACACTTAAGTGGACAACTCCAAGCGGTATGATTGTTAACCAGCGTCAAATGGTTATGAAAAAGAGACGTATTAAGGCGTGTCTATCAAATCGTACAAAGGTCCAGCACACTATTCAGGAGCCAACTGACAAAGTTGATGCTAAAAAACATGCATCCTGTATCGCAGCAAACATGATCCACAGTATGGATGCTGCTGTTATGTGGGGTGTTGTACTAGGGATGGCCAAGCAAAATATGCCAATGCTTCATTGTCACGACGCTTTCGGCACTGTCCCAGGCCATGCCGCTGAAATGGGCAGGATAATCCGTGAAGTGTTTCTTCAGGTTGTTCTTGATAACCCCCTGGAAGCTGTGAAAAAAGAGCTAGAAGGCCGATACAACATTACGTTGAGAGACCTTCCGGCACCTGGGGAATTGGACGTGAAGGTAATTCTGCAGTCCCCCCACGCCTTCAGATAACAGGCCGAATATAGGGGAGCACTTAGTTGGTGCCCCCCCCGTTTTTTACTTTTCTAGTGCCTCCTTGACCACTGCAAGCAGTTCATCATCAGCTTTCGAGTCAGTAGCTTCCACTAATTTCTCTAGCCCCAATATAACTACCTTTTCAATGACCGGGCCTGCCAACAGCTTCATACCCATAGACACAAGTGTTGAAATTATAATCTGCATACTAACTCCTCTTGATTCTTACGTTTTTATAACATTTACTGCCCTGATACTTAATGGGCAGTATCCCCTTCTTTTTAAGTACCAAAGTTACCATATTTCTAATTTTGTTGCTACTCCCAAGGTCCAACTCCCTAATAATAACATCCTGCACTGCGCCCCTGCGCTCTCGATTATCAGGTGAATACTCTAGTAAGGTTGGCACTAAAAGATCAATAGCCTCATAAAGCTTATATTCCATTAGGAACGCTCTAGCCTCGGCTTTTGTCATATTACCCTCCGACGATTTTTATCATACCTAAAACAACTGAAATCACAACCCCTAGTATAGCCATCCCTTTACCTACTCCAACCCACATCATATGATTGTTGGCTAGTGGCTCCAGAGCGTCCTCTAGTAGTTGTGTTCTACGCATATGCTCCTCAAGGTCATCAGCATTACGCTCAATATCCTTCCCTTGCATAGCTTGATTAATCTTAATAGCAGTGACGTCCTCCCCGATTGTCTCTAGCTTTTTGAATATCTTATCAATATCGTCCATCTTTTTAATTCCTTATAATTTTACTATCTTAAACCCATTTAGGGTAAAGGTGGCATCACCCCCAGTGGGTTTAATTTTTACGGTAATTTCGCCATTAACCTGCTCTTGACCATCCATTGTTAATATGACGCTTTCTAAGACCTCATATACGCGAGTGCTTGCTGTCATATTAAGGATATGCTCTTTGATGCTGAAAGAGAAAGTGTTAGACCCAGAATTATCCTTAGCTTGCCAGAATAACTCTAACTCTATATCAACGGCATCATCAAGAGCTGAAACACAGCTACCATCAATCCTTAAAAGGACTGCTTCTCCTATGGATAGGCCATCTAGGACAATCTTTCCACTGCTTAGGTAAGACTCTACACCTAGCGGAAGGTTGTCCTCATTAGTGTAGACACCTAAACCATCATTTAAAATATCTGTGGTATTACCGTCTGTCAAAGAGAAGGCTGACCCTGCATGATTGTAATCAACCGCCCCGTGACGTCTATATAAAGTTTCAATACTCGAACTCATGGTATCCTCGAATTAATTTCACCTTGCGCTGTTTGTGGTAGATAGAAAACAGCCCTTGATGTGTTAGAAAGATCAGTACAATTTCCTCTTAAGAAGATGTAACCTAGAAAAGCTGCCCCATCGATTGCTGGAAACTTAAGAAACTGATCTTCATATAGCCCTCCGATTGCACTCCTTAAGTTATTGTACCTTTCTTGGCCATACTGAACTAGTAAAAAATCCTCACTAGAAATATAAACTCTTTGAACTGTCCACCCGGCGTTCCCCGCACTAATCAGTGTTCCTGAGCCATCATCGTATTGTGCTGGATCAATTTTATCCAGTATTGAAGTAGTCCAACCTCCAGCGCCATCTCGATAAATGTAAATATATTCCCCGGCTGAAAAAGTCTTCTGGTTAATGGAGACAGTGTTGGGATTAGTAGGATCAATCTTGTAACGTGTCATAGGCGAGAAAAATGAACCAGACTGCACCTGAACTTGTAAGTTCGATCCAGCTGGGTCAATTTGAGCGCCCTCAATAATGAGAGGTCTTAGAGTCCTACCTAAATCAAATAGCACGCCAGGAATGTTTGCTGATGAGACATTAACTATGTCATCAATTTCAAAAATAATCCCAGTATTGATACTGACAATACCAATCTGTATTTTTTCATTAAGTGTTGGGTGTTCTTGAACAGAAGTGCTCTGTATGACATTCAGACTTCTATCTATTTCTACATAGATCGTGCCAGTAGAAATAGCTGGAACTACACCTACTGCACCTGGAAAAACCACTTCCGTAACTGTCGTATTGACAGCACTAGACGAGTCTACCCACTGAAGCACGCCGGGTGCAATATCAAATGTAGCTCCGCCGCCTGATATTGTAATTTCACACCCACTTACCCATTGAGATACTAGTACACTCCTAGCTATAAGGTCAGCACTACCAACATAAGTTTTTACAGTCATATCAGTTACCCTTCCCACTAAATTCTACTACATAAGTATCCCCAGGATTAGTAAGTGTCCCGAACTTGAGTCTAACATACGGAAATGGTAGACCAGCTCCAGTACCAGCAACATCAAATAGTCTGAAAGGTGTAGCGTTGTCTATAGTATCTGCTGTACCAGACAAGTCATCCCAGTCCTCACCATTGATACTAGCCTGTATAGTAACAGGAGCGGATGTACTACTAGCTGTAGTAGTTTTCTTTATAGAGAAGCACACCGCCTCTACTAACTCTATCTCTATGCCTTCTGACGCACTATCTGTAGCTGGTACATCATTATACACTTCTATTGGTCCAATTTTCTTATACATTTATTCCCTCTTCGATTAAAACAGCCCCAAGCTGCGACGATGCAGCATCAGGGCAAATTAAGTCAGTTTTTTCTTAGGTAATATGTATCTTATCTTAGGGAACAAGTCCCTGGAACTCTTACTCTGTTCCATAGTACAGTCATTTTAGTTACCTAGTTTATATGAAGTTTAATTCCTCTACTGGTACTGAGAACCTAATGGTTGGTTATACATATATTATGGCAATGTGTAAGTAAATCTAACGCCATATATGTTAGTGGCCCCAACTCCTCCGCCGCTGTTACCTGAGTCAATACCCATAAATATTTTTGTATCAGATGCACTATTACCAAACAAACCAGAAACTACATACCGATTTCCAGATGTGAAATACCACGTTGCGGTGCCTCCAAATTGTGTTGAGTTAGTGACCCCCGGTAAGCCTAGTGAAGTAAAAACTAGAGATGTATTATCGTCTACTGCACTTGTGGTTAAACCGTCTATACTATCAATTTCAACAAAGACCTTTTTACCTATTACAGTATATCTTGGATTATTGAAAACAGGTGTCCCTGTCAGGTTTGTATCTGAATCGTAAGTTGGTGTCCAAGTCCCTTCTGAGGCACCCGCCCCTTTAAAGGCACTTGCGGTTGCACATTGTGTCATAGTAATCTCCTTTAGGCGCTTATACTCTTACCTGTTATGTGTACATTTAGAGTCCCTACACTGGAACTAGCTGTATATACTAACCTAACAAACTGAGCCGCTGTCTCTACATCAATAAAAGCGGCATCAGCTGATCCGGTTGCTGTTACAGGAGTTGACAATGCTGCTTCTACCCAGGTTTCACCATCATTAGATACTTCCACAGAGAACGTGCCATTAGGTGTTCCTGTCCATGATAGCTGGTATCCTACCCTATCCATATATAAAATATTTGTACCTTCTGATGTAATGTCACTAGACATGTCGCCATCAACTACTAATTCGCTGTAATTTAAAGTTCTTTTTACACTCATATCATAAATTCCTGTGGTTAATTAAGGCCCTATACAGGCCACGGATTAAGTAAACTCTAATTCTTGTTGTTTCGTAAGCTGTGCTTCAGCTACTTGAGGTGCCTGCCCCCCTTGAGGCGCGGACGGCTGTCCTTCTTGTGCTGGCTGATAGTTAGCTTGTAATCTCTGTAAAGCATCTGGGGTGACTCTTGGTACACCTAAAAGAATACCTAGTTGAGAGTTCTTCCTTCTACCTAGAGGCTCTTTGTTTAATGCCAGCTTCTCAAGCACGCTTTCTACTATTTGTTGATAGTATAGGGGATAGAATTGCTGTAATGTTTCCACTTCCAGTCCACTTAATTGACCAGACTTGAGTAAACCCAACACAATATGGGGGTTTTCCAACACCTCCAGTCTTCTCCTGTACTCACTTTGCTCAGATCGGGAAGGTTCCCTGTCATCAACACCAAATAAAGTAGCAGATTGATTGAGTGGGCGTAAGTCCCTAATAGTATTGTAAACTGATGTCAGCCCAACAATAGCATCCTCATACAGCTCGGAGGCCCCTTCTAGGCCAGCAAGCTTACCTGACATATCAACTTCTTCTTCTAATGTCTTAGTAATATCCTCCCAGGAGCCTAAGTTGGCCCTCTGAGGGGCTTTCTCTAGCTTGGGGGACAGTATACCCTTTGTGTCTTTAAGAGCGTCCAGGGGCTTGTTCGGCACCTTCAGCGGCTTATTATTGAATAAGTCCTTCAGTGACGCCTTAGCGAGTATATCCTCTAGCATATTATTCTCCAATTAAAGGAGGAGGGACTGGCCCTCCATCTATTATTTATCTCTTAAGCAAAGTTCCAAGTATTTTCCTGGCCATAGGTCCACCAAGAGTACTAAGTCCGGGTAATCCTAGGACATAATCAATAGCAGCATCAACACCAGCATTCTTAGCTAGGTCAGCAGCCTTGCCCTTGACATCTTTTGGTAACTTGTTGTAGATATTCGCCACTGATTTAGCAGCAGATACCTTCTTAGCACCAGTCTTACCTATAGCTTTAGCAGCTTGGGCAGCCTTAGAAGCGGCTTTTCCACCACCAACTACGGCCCCGCCACCAAGCAACCCAGCAGCAACGCCTGATATCTGGCCAGCAGTAAAGAGATTAGGGTTATCCTCCTGAGCTTGCTGAATAGCTTTGTCAACTTCTTCCATTCTTTTACCAAATGTGCCAGTCAACTGCTCAGGATTCTTAGGTCTTCCAAACTCATCTAGCTCCGCAGGAGGCCCCGAAGGATTAAATGCTTCACGTAAATCATCCAAGAAAGACTTACCAGCAGCTTCTATTGTTGCTCCTCCAGGAGTTACGTCCTGTGCCCCTCTTGCGAAAGACTCAATACCGCTAGTACCCCCAGATTCAGAGGCAGTAGCAGCTTCACTAGATGCCTTTGCTTCAGGTTTACTTGGTTTGTAGCCACTTAACGAACCTTTTTCTTCAAAATACCTAGCCTTATCGTTCTTACTGCGAGCTTGGTTCTCAAGATCACCAACCAAACGCTCTAATCGCTTGATATTATTCTCTTCAGACTCATTCTCATTCCAAGTATTCTGAATTATCCTCTCACCTTCCTTCTCAGTAAACTGAGCACCTAGGATGGCACGTAAGGAGTTCATAACTGTGGACTGTACATCAGCACGTGCTGCAAGTCTAGCATCAGAAGCCAAGGCATCAGGTATAGCGATGTTTTCTCTACCAAGAGATACATTACCATCTTTGATGTTCTTAATTACACCCTTAAGCTTTTCGATCTCACTAGAAGCAAGGTCTGACCCACCAGAGGTCCAATCATTATAGTCCTTTGCAAAGGCTTTGTCTAATGCTATCTCTCCAGGTGTAGCAGGCCCTTCTGCTCGTAGAGGTAATCCTGTCTTCGGATCGATCTGTATGTTGGCGATCTCTCTGTTAACAGTAGAAGTAACCTGTTCTCCTAAGTCCTTCTCGAAGTCAAGCCTAGACTTGGCCCTTTGTTGGTCTAAAGTAGCCCTTAGCTGTTCTAGTTTAGCCTGATAACGAGGATCAGCGAACTTATTAGCTAGGTTATCTATCTTAGATTGAACTTGAAGTATATCAGCTTCCTTCTTAGCCTGTAGACCAGCAATCTGATCATCAATTAGTTGCCTTTTGGTCTTAATATTTAACCTTGAGGAGTTAATTGCGGCTATTCTGTTCTTAGTAGCATCTTTATACTGATTAAAGTCATCATCCATTGCCTTGTTGATGATAGTTAGAGCTGTGTTACGTCCACCAGATAAGGCAGAGCCATAAGCACCTAAAGCCAAAGCTAAGGCACCAGCTATCTTCTCACCAGTTGATTTATTAGACCAGTATCCTTCGTATTTACGTTCAGATAGTTCAGCAGTCTTCTGATCAATTTCAGCAAGAGTATTGTTTATCTGTTCCAGACCTTTATCCCGGATAGTCTTCTCAGCAGCAGCGGCTTCAGCAAGGACTTTTTGGCGTTCTTGTTCAAGGTTATAAGTCTCAGCAGCTACCTGACGATCAACATCAAGTTTCTTAGCCTCAGCCTCACTAGCCTTTACTAGAGACTTTTCAAGGTCTTCTTGAGTTTTTAAAGCACCCTCAGTAGCAGTTTTCTGCTTAGAGGTAATGGTCTGGGCTTCTCCAACAACTGTTGGTATGCTGATGGGAGCCGCAGGAGCAGGGACAGGAGTAGTAGGTTCAACTACAGGAGGTGTGGCTACAGGAGCAGCTGGCTGACTAACAATATCAGACAGTTGAGCTTCCATCCCAGGAGTAACAGGAGCTACAGGCTCAGGCTGAACAGGTACACCAACAGTCTCAGGCATTGCTGGCTGTTCTGGTAATCTTTCAAACATATCTCCAGTAGTGAAAGCATCCTTTTCTTGCTTCTCTATAACACTATTATAGGTAGCTTGACTGATCTTTCCCTCGTCAAAGAGACGTTGAGCTAGTATAGGGTCCATTATTTATTCTTCCTCTTGGTTAGTGCTTCCTCTAGGGACATAATTCTCTTGTTTGCATCAACATTGGCGGCAAGCATAGCAGGTAGAAGCTTATTGTAGTCCACCATCTTACCTTCTGGGGTATCTATAACAGCCTCTTTACCGATCTCAGATTTCTCTAAGTCTTGAGCCATTACAGAGGTTTGCCTACCTTCACCAAACTTCTCATCTTTGTAATCATAGTCATAAACATCTAGGTTACTTAGTAAGTCCTTCAGTCTATCATCAGAGTCTACATCTTTGTCGATAAGAGCTTCCCCCAGGGACTTCTTTTCTATATTCTTCTTTAAGTTTACATCAGAGGCAGCGATTGCAGCGGCCCCTAGAGTACCTAATGAACCTAAAATACCACCCATCATCTGGCTTTGTCCTTGCTTTCTTGCGATAGCTTCCTGAGACTGGATACCAGCTTGGCCAATTGCCTGGTTCATTTCTTGCTGAGACAAGTTAAGTTCAGCTTGTAGTACTGCTCGCGCCCTATCTTCATCCATACCTAGTAACTGTAACTGAGTATTTAGGTTAGCAATATCAGCGGCACTTCCAGCGGCAGCATTAGCCTTAAGAACATCAAGATCAACACCTTGGTTGGCTAGGTTAGCTCTCAACTGAGACTCAACATTAGCTAGTTCAGCCTGTTGTGCTAGGCCCGCTTGTGATGTAGCTAGTCCGATATCTGCTCCTCTGATGTCACTGGTAAGTCCAGCTAGTGCTTGTTCTGCTCCAGCTTGTTCCTGTGCTCTGAGGATGGCAGCTTCTCTAGCAGCTTCCTGTGATAATAGTCCTTGCTGACTAGCAGCTTGTCTACGGGCAGCCGCAGCTTGAGGACCAGTAGCTCCAGCTTGTAGGGCTAACTGTTGTGCCAAAGACCTATCAGTAGACCTTTGTAATTGAAGTTCAGCAGCAGAAGGTGCCTCTCCTCTGGCTCTAGCAGCGAGTTGTTGAGCTAGTGTCATTTGTTGACCTCTAACTTCCCCTTGTGGGCCTCTAGCTATCTGAGCAGCAGTAGCAGTAGGAGCAGTTACATCTTGTACCTGACCTCTATCTATAGTCTGTGCTTGTATGGCTTCAGGGGCCTGTATGGCCTTTCTACCGGCAAAAGTATCAAGAGCACTCCTAGCACCCTTCTTGGCTTTTTCAGCTTTGGCAGCAGTCTCAGCAGCCTCTCTTTCAGCAGTTTGAGCTTGCTGTCTACGAGCAGTCTCCCCAGTAGCAGAGCTTATGAACTTCTTACCTTCTTTACTTCCTAAAGCACCAGCAACGGTAGCACCAAGAGGTCCACCAACTGCACCGCCAATAACGACAGGGGCAACATCTTTTACAGCGCCACCAATATCCCCTTTTAGGAGTTTCCTAGTAGTTCCCATATTTATATTCCTTTATAAAAGTATATGATTTCTTTATCAGATTCCAAAAATTGCATCCCATGAGCCAGTAACACAGCTATGGAATCAGTGGGAGAAGAAGAGTTAGTAGCCACAGAGCCAAGGAGGTATTTAGCCCCCTCAGCAGCAGCAATAGCCTGAATCTCTTCAGACAATACACTAGCTAATCCATCTTCTCTTCTATCAGGTACTATGTAAATGTCTTCTATATACACTCCTCGCTCCCCTTTTACAGTAAGGTAGCTATAGGTAGCAAAGCCCCATTCTTTCTCCAACACGTTGAAGCCTGGGTATCTCTCTTTCTGGTAGTCAAACCACATCGCCTTATCCCTTTCGTCCTTCTCCGAGGTTCTTGTTGACGCCTCTCTTACTTCCGATCTCTAAAGTAAGCCCAGTGATCGCTGCACCTTCCCCAGAGCCGTCATTATCAGCATTGGAAAAGATATCCTCTATCTCTACCCTAACTGCTTGACATTTCTGCTTTTTCATGTGTAACTCAAACTGATAGACATCTGAATTGTCAGTACCGTAGTTGTCAGACCCATATACACCATCTCCATAGAAACCGGAGTTAGCAGATAGGATTGAACTCACATCAAACATGTGCTCTTGTACTGGTATTACCGAATAGTCATTGTAGATTGTCATCTTTAGCATATGCTTGGACCTAAAATCACCAAGAATAGCAACTTTATAGACTCTTTGAAACCCCTGGATACCGCTTACCTTAATCCAAGGAGTCGTGATCTTAGAGTTTACAAAGCCCCCATTGTCCTTATACCCGTTATATTCTTGCCAAACATTGTCATTATCATCAATGAAAGTGTAAGCATTGTTGAATACAAGAGCATCATCTACAGTATAGTTGGTAAAGGTACTCCACTGTCCAAAATAGTAGTTGTAGACTAGGATGTTACCGCCATCTGTAGTAAATCTTACTTCATTAACATCATCCAATAGGTTAGCACTGGTGATAGTTTCTGAGTTAAAATCTTCTACATTAGCTCCGATATACTGCGCTTGTAGTGACCTATCAAGTAAATAGATACCTTTAGCAGACTTAAAGAATAAGCCTTGTGGGCCAAGTACAACACTGTTGCCATCAACACAACCTACATCGGAAGATATAAGCTCTGGCTCAGTTAGTGTGCTGTCTTGTCCTGTATCATTTAGACCTTCTCCACCTACTCTATAGATATTATCACGCTTAAATACAATCAAGTTAGCATCCATAGAAGCCAAGTTAGTGATTTCACCACCAGTAGGGTCTATTTGGATACTTAAAAGCTCATTAAATGCGACACCTTCGCCCCTTCTGACGATCTTACTATAGCGGATTTCATTCTTATCCTGAAGTCCAGCGATAAATAGTCTGTTAGTATGAGAGGTTACGATATCACATGATGGTGCAGCAATGTTTTCCAGTACATCACCAGTAGTGTATAGAATCTCATTAGAGATAATACTAGAGTCAGCTAGAGTATCAGTAATGGTTACAGTGTCTACTGTAAGATCATTGAACTCAGGGCTTGACACACTGGTTACTTTGTACGGAATTGTTCCTGCATCTTCTGTTCTGTATAATTCGATAGTTACCTCTCCTCTGGCCCCAGTCTTTTGGGTAATAGGAAGAGTAGGTACATCTATATCCTGTGTCTGTGAAGAACCACCAGCATTTGTTGTAGCTGATAAAGCTATACTAGGAGCTGACCTATGGATATTACCTTTGTTGTCTATCCATTGATAAACAGCATAATACAGGTAAGTACCGTCTGACATACTACCACCAGAAGCACTGTTGGTCCCAGCTGCAACCCCTTCAGGAAACAAATGGAAGCCTTGCTCTGTTATATACTGGCCATCATATACGTTTAGTAGTCCACCTACAGCATATAGGTTACTATTGAGTGTAGTACTATTATATAAGTTAGGGCCGCGGAAGTCCAGCTTGGCCATAGAGAGGCCCAGCAGACTAAATAAAGTCGCGTTTTCACTTCGGATTACTCCTTTGGTGTTCATTACAAAGATGAACTCTTCATTAGCTAACTGCTCAACATTAGTAGGTGCATGTAGCGCTGACGCTGATCCTGCCTGCCCCTTAGACAATACAGTAACAACCTCTCCTGACTCATTAACAGTAAATACAGTAGCTTGGAGGTCAGACTCATATAGGACATTAATCAATAAAGTATCGCCGTTATTAAAGGCATTAGATACAATAGATACTTGCCTAAGAAACTGGGCAGCAGTACCTACAGTACCATCAAGGTCAAGCGTATTAGAGCGAACACCGTCTGAGGCAGTAGTGTAGTAAATCCTAACAGAGTCACTGTTGTTACGCTGCGCCAAAGTAATATTGCTAATATCAGTTGTAGCGCTATCAATTGTCTGTAGAGCAGATTTAACAACCATGTTGGCATTATATATCCCTGCCTTGATAACACTTGCTGTCTCCTTGTATGCCAGGTTTAGGTAAGCTACGCTGTCAGAAGCCGTATATGCACTCACAGAGAGGCAATCAACAACGGTGGCTGTGACAGTACTATCAGATATTACCGCGCCTGACGTGTTAATTTCGAGCTGTTGGACAGTACTTGCAGTAGTACCTTTGTAGAAGATATAGCCAGTTAGTCCAACCTTAGTTACATCAATGATATGATCAGTATGTAAATCTTCATAGTCTGTTGATATAGTTCCAGTGCCCGCCGCACCACAAGGAATAGTAGCAGAGACAGATAGGAACTTAAGGTCAGTGCCATCACCATAGAACACAGCTAAGGTATTACCTAGAGCTAGGCACCTAGGGCTATCACCAGTTGCCGAAACAACTTGATTTTGTACAAAGAAGCTACCAGAATTAACATCTCTAACACTGTACAGAAGCTCCCCGTCCTGTTCCCATGCAACAAGTGATACCCCGTTTGCAGTACACATATCAAAGTTTTCTTGTTGTTTAGCATTAGATACAATACTGTCGATCTCCACAGACGCAGAGAGTACTGTATCCTTAGATACCCATTTGTCTAAGGGGGTAGAATAACTATACAAGTTAGAGTCAGCAAATAGGACCATTTCTTTGTCATCAAAGACAGATAATGCATCCATATTAGATATTGAGGATTCAAGACAGTCTGTATTAGCTAGTCGGTTGAACCCTTTTCGCTTGTCAACTGCCCCAGCCTTAATAAATACTCGATTCTCAAGACTCTCAAGACTGCCTTGTGGTAGTACCTTAGGGTCTACCTTGCTGTTGATACCCTCGGTAAAGAGTATATCCAGCTTATTCTTTTGGAGGCTCATTATTTTATCCTTACGATATAATTAGTTGTAATGAACTCAGGTACATTGTCAATTGATGACCCACTTCCAGTGCTGCCGCTTGGGCCGCTGTGGTCAGTAACAGAGCCACTGATTGATATCTCAGTTGAACTAGAGTTTCCACCTGTCGTTGCACTAGCACCACTCCCACTGGGAGCACCTATAGCACCTGTAGTGTGTTTGTTGCCGTAGCTAACCTCAAACACAGTGGCAGCAGCAAGTATACCAGAACCCGATGTAGAATAGGCTTCAGATTCATCAAACCCAGTCAGGAACTCAGAGCTACTGTTATTAGAGATAGAAGTATCCGACGGATCACTGGAAAACTGTGTACTGTATCTATCAGTTACACCCGAACCGAACGCAACCCTTTGATATTTATGCGTATGAGGCATAGTATGTGTGTGACTTACAGCCCCCACTTCAGCATCACCAAGAGCAATTGTGTCACTGTGGCCATGGTTTATGGTATGTGTGTGAGCTGGTAACTGACTCTCGGTAAGAGTATAGGAGTCAGAACCCCCAGAAGTCCCAGCTGTAGAGTTACCCATGATAAATACACCGTTGTTGATATTAGGTAAAGTAACCCCATCCATCGGAGAATCAGCATCATCAACCACTGATCCGTCAAGTAATTGCCAACCATCCGGCACAGAAACACCTGTGATATTAGTAGGCAGCAGTAACACACCACCAACAGGTACTATTCCACGCCCAGTATTATTACCGGAAAGAGTAACATCATCAGTAAAAGTAGGGTCACCAGTTATAGTCAGGTCATCAAGAGTAGCATCTGTGAGTGTAAAAGTAGATAATATAACCCCAGAGCAAGCTATGTTAGTACACTCCAGGTCATCAATAATAAGGTCACCAGAGGCCAATGTAGAGTCCTGGAAGGTATATTTCTTAGTTGTATCATCATACGTGATAGAAGCGGCTGTAGATGAGTAATCACCACCGACACCACCAAACCCAGAAAAGTTAATAGCTCCACCATTTGTAATCTGGACATCATTTGATGCCCCGTCCCGAAAGTAGACCTCTCCAGCTACAACAAAGCAGCTGTTATTTGTGGTTAAGGCTGAGTCCTGGGAAGTAAACTGAGAAGCCTGCACAGATCGTAGAAACTCCTCAGAAAACGCCAAGTTACTGTCTATATTTATACCAGCACTAGTTAGTCGTTGTCCCTCTCCAGATGTATGGTCGTGACTGTCAACTTCAGTTAGGGCTGTGTTGAGCTGTGTAGCCCATGTAGGACTTAGAGCAGTCCTGGGCTGGGGTAGGTCCAGATTCATAAAGAATGTAGCCATATTAGTCTCCTAATTGTTAAGAGGGACTGATACGCCTGCCTCTTTTTCCATTGATTTCTTAGTCACAGCAACCCAATCAGCTCCAAGTCTGACTGAGCACTGTCGCCATCCAGCTATCTCTTTCAAGCCACCATCCGGGTAGTAAATTACCATCTTGTCTTGTTCTTGGTTGTAACTATGCCCAACTACTGTCTCTTTTTTCCACCAGAATTTTCTTTTGTACTTGAATGTATATGTCATGTCTTATTTAATCCTCATTACGTATTTTGCAGTTATGAAACTTGGTCTATTGTCTATTGAGCTGCCTGCCCCTGTACTCCCACTATCACCACTATGAGAAGTCACTGCTCCTGATAGAGTCACAGTAGTAGTAGATGCTGCACCCCCTGTCAGAGCGCCGGAACCGGACCCTGAAGGCGCATCTATAACACCAGTAGTATAGAAGCTAGTATTAGAAGAAAGCGGCGTAGAGACGACGGGTACGGTCCCTGAGCCTACATCAGCCGTTCCGAGCCAGTCTGAATCACTTGCAGATACGCTGGTTGAGGAAGTGTCACTAGCTGTCTTAGTATAAAACTCCGCCGCAGAAGAGGAATAGAAACCCCACTGGTGAGTATGACTCATATCGTGGCTATGGTCGCTAGATGCAACAGTATTGTTAGATAGTGCAAATGTATCAGCATGTCCATGGTCAATGCTATGTGTATGGGCCGGAAGCTGCCCTTCAGTAAGTGTAAATGAGTTACTTCCGCCTGTTGTACCCGCTGTACTAGCTCCTCGGACAAATAGATCATCATTGATATTAGGTACAGTCTCGCCATTGAGGGGACTAGATGGGTCAGATATAGTTTGACCTCCACATACAACAAAGCCATTAGCGTCTGCTACGGTTGTTGCTGTGACATCTGTTATGCCCGTCAAATTGGACATTAGAGGCACGATAGACCCAACAGGTAGTATACCCCTACCGGAAGTATTTCCGGTGAATGAGGCGGCTCCTGAGACGTTTAAGGCACCATTTACGGTAGTAGTACCATTAAGGGTAGCCGAACCGGCTACTGTCACAGTACCAGTCACACTCAAGTTGCCTGTATTAGTGATATCTCCACACTCTACATCTCCACACTCTACATCAGCTAGAGCAGCGGCACTGTCATTAAATGTGTACTTTTTAGTTGAATCTGTGTAGAATAAACTAGCGGGAGTAGTAGAGTAATCCCCACCAATGGAACCCAATGAACCAACATTTACTGCCCCGCCACTAGTTAATCTAATCGCATTGCCCGCAGCATCATTGTAGAATAAATCACCACTAACAACATATAATGATGTCAGATCAGATACACTTGCTGATAGGTTTATATACTCAATAGCACCAACATTAGTGGCTCTATTACTGTTGAAGGATAAGTCAGCATTAATATTAATACCTGCTGTGGGTACTTGTTGCCCCTTGCCGGAGCTATGATCATGTGAATCAACAACACCTAGTGCTGTATTTAGTTCCTGTGCCCATATTGGACCTATTGTGCTGCTTACTGTTGGCAGCTCTAGCCCCATAAATGTTGTTGTAGTCATATATATTACTTCCTATTATGATGTTATTTATATCTGCTCCGCGCCGCCGCTTCGCTACGGGCCGCTAGGGCCATATTAATCCCGCAGTACCCGATATCCTAGAAAAGCTCTCAGATTGGCGATATGAGACTCTCCGGGGGTATTATGTAAGCCTAGTGATTAGTAATTGATTACAATTAGCCACAGTAGTAGCATTACCAGCCACAGAGTTGATTTTACGTACCCTGATCTCAATAGTATCAGAGGCGGCTAAGTCAGCTACATGTGTTATAGCCACTTGTGTGTCATTTGACCCACCATTAGACCTAATGTAACCACCTTTCGCAGTTTTTAGTTCAGTTGTTCCATTTTTCCATATCTGAATCTCTCCAGTCCACCTATAGTTACTCGCAGCCCCCGCAACACATATGTAGGA
>VMHT01199056.1_pt1 | contig 32277 bp, 35 predicted proteins | sample 4693611 | NCBI WGS metagenome assembly VMHT01 (sample SAMN12280063, study PRJNA550983) | marine metagenome | isolation source: seawater sampled from same location over 5 years 0.02-0.2 micron viral filtrate | place: USA: collected off the coast of southern California halfway between the port... ...
AATTTCTCTCCAAATTATTTTCGTCGAACTTTTTTAGATTTCTTTCTTCTTCTTTTTCTTCTACGTTTTGTCTTCTTACGCATCTTACGAGATTTTCTTCGCTTTTTACGTCTTTTTCTCCTGGTTTTTCTTCCTCCTTGTCTAGTCATAGTAGAAGACATAGGAACTACCTGAGTAGATCTATATGGAACTTCATCTGGACCACAACATTTTGTCGCACATTTATCTCCAAAGCATGCGGCAAGAGAATGTTCGGGACATCTTTCACATCCTTCACCTACTTGATGGTCATCTATAAATTTTTGTTCTGCTCTTAATCTTTTTAATTCCTTAACATCTCCGTTGCGGAGGGCTTTTCTCATTTTTCTTCCTCTAGGCATTATATAATACCTAAATATTAAATAATGTTATAAGTTATCTTCTACGTCTTCTTCTTTTACGGGTCTTACGGCCTCCAAATCCCAATCTACTTAATATTCCCTTTTTTTTCTTCTTTCTTCTTGTTTTAGATTTCGTTTTACGCTTCTTCTTCCTTTTATTTTTAGGTTTATTCTTTTTATCGTGTTCTATAGGCAAATAACGCAAAAAATACCAATCATAATCCTTTGATTTCCTTTTATTTTTAAGTTCTTTATATTTTTTTGATTTTTCTTCACGCATTTCTTCCATAGTTTCTTGTTTACCATAACAATTCATACTGAAACGTTGTAATAAACCTTTTTGTTTTAATCTGTTTTTTTCTTGAACTTTGAATAAAAATTGACTCATACATAAAATACGATTGGGGTCATAATATGGTCGATTTACATATACAAACGCCAAATAGAAACTTAACATAGTATCAAGTGTGGCTACTCGCATTTTAGATGAACCGACATTAATTATATTGTAACTATGACAAGCTATAGGTTTATAAATAAATACAACAGTTTCAGGGCCGATACTAACTTGATAATGTGGTGCTATAATTTCACCAATACCTGGTTTTTTTGTTACTTTAATTTTTTGAATACCTATTTCTTCCAACCTTTCTTGTATCATACGTGAAGTGGTTTCAGGGTCTTCGCTTAATACATCAAAATCAGGAACTTTGGGTATATCTCTATTTCTAAATTTTTTTAAATCCTTCAAATACATTCTATTAGCGTAAGCTCCAAAAAATACACACCCATTACTAATTAGTGTATCTCTTACAGTAAGAAATACACGTTCTTCAATATTTTCTAAATAAGCTTCTTCTTCACTAAAGTTATCAGGAACTCTATTTTTTTTTCCACCCTTCATAAGTACTTTTTTAGTACCATATTGAAATAAACGTTGAATATCAACTAAATTACAAGATTTACCCTTTAATGGATAATGTTTATTTAATAATGTAAGTCGTTTTAACACCTTTTCCCATCTACTCACATCACCATCTGGCCTACTTAATTCTAAATACATAGCCATACGTAAATAATTAGGAGGAGAATAATAAATTCCATTAACTTTTATGGAAGATTTCAATATATTCTTGTAAAGTTCCGGAACTAAATATGTAATATCAGCAATTGGTAAAAAATTAACAAAGACTTTAAACGTACCGGCATGCATTCCAGATTTAGCTTCAACCTCTGTATATCCCAATTTATAATAAATATCGGCTAATTTTTTAGCATCATTTAATGGATCAGGAGAAAAAAAATCATAGTCAGGAAGTTCACTTGATTTATCATAAAACTGATCTTCTAGGGGCAATATATTATTAATAGCAGTTCCTCCGTAACAAATACGTTTTGTTTTTTTTAAAAAATCTTCTACAATTTGTATTATATCCTGTATCTCAGGATTATTAATTTTTTTCCGTCCAGATTTTAAACCAATTTTATCTACCGCACTTCTTAAAATTGCTAATTCACATTCTTCAAACGACATTTTTCTATCACAAGACATTACTTAATATATATTGCTAAAAAAAATATATATATTAATATTTAACCTAAAGGTTTGTAAGCACCACCAAGAAATGATAATTGTTTGGGAGCAAGAGTTAATCGTTTATCTTGTTTTTCAGCATCAGGTAAAATAGTTTCAAAATATCTTAAGTGGTTAGGTTTTAATCTGAAAGCGGAACCAGATGAGGCAAAGAAGTTATTGTAATATATAAAGTTAGCATCAACAACAGAATAATTCATCATTACCCATTGACATCCAAATTTATGATGTATAGGAGCAGGGGGATTTTGTGAAATTTTTGAAAAATCAGGCATAGTAATGGATAAAAACTTCTTGTTTTCGTCAATAAGTGATTTTGAATCGTATGTTTGTACTATATCAATGTTTTTATGCGTTTTAGCAAAAGGCATACCACCTCCGTCTTTACCTTTTCCTGAAATATTTACAAATTCGTGAAATGGTGTATCCCTAAAATTAAAATTTGGGTCACTGCAAAAAATAATTACCTTTTGTTTTAAATCTAATAATGGTAGATTTCCAATAACATCTCTACCAGAAATGTTATTTTTTCCTTCATAATTATATTTACTAGATAAAAATTTTCCAGAAAAGGTCTCACGCATGATATTAGCCATAGAATTATAAATATTTCCATTATTTGTTTTAATTCTAAAACTTAAAACCAACGGGTCATCTGGATTTGGTGCTCCTCCAGCTCCGCCTGAAAATGCTCTCATTCTAACCTGTTGCATTACACTTTTTAAAGATAAACTATTATAAGTCCCTTTTAAACAAAATTTACCATTCGTGGTTGCTTCCGGACCAGCAGCAACAACAGGGTCATTATCTATAGAATATATTTCAAAGTCTAATAAACGAGCACCACGACCAATAACTTTTTGTAAAGGGGCCATATCTACAAAATCTTTTTCACTATTCCCTCCACAACAACTATTGTAACTACTGGCCATATAATAATCTCGCAATAAGTGTTTATGTGAAGCATTAGCACTATTTATATTAGATATTTTCGACCCTGGTATGGAATCAAAATTAGAAATCATATTTAAATTATTTGTGTTTAATAAACCAAGTTTATTTCTAATATACCAAAATATTAACCACACAATAAAAACGATAACTAATATTAAATACATCAAAAGCCATTTATTTTTATCTTTAAGCATATTTTTAAAATTTTCTGTAGCAGTTTCTATTCCATTCATAGCATTGTCTGTTATATCCGTATTCATTTTATATATATATATAAAATACAATAAATAATTATACAATGCTAAATAAATGATTTATATCTACTAAAATTTAAAATAATTATATTATAATATTTTAAATATGACTGGTGGTTTGATGAATTTAATTGCATACGGTAATGAAAATCTGTTATTCAACGGAAATCCAAAAAAAACATTTTTTAAAGCAACCTATCAAAAATATACTAATTTTGGATTACAAAGATTTAGAATAGATTATAATGGAACAAAAAATTTGAATTTAAATACAAGTACAGTATTAAATTTCAAGGTAAATAGACCAGCTGACTTATTGTATGATACTTATTTAGTTATTAATATACCTGCAATTTACAGTCCAATATATCATTATGAAACAGAAGAAGGTGTTCTAAATAAAAATGGACACGAATTTGCTCCTTATGAATTTAAATGGATAGAAGAATTAGGAACAAATATGATTGAAGAAATTGAAATTTTTAGTAGCGGAACAACTCTCTCAAAATATAGCGGTGAATATTTAAATTGTATGAAAGAACGTGATTTTTCTACTGAAAAAAAAGATCTGTGGAATAGAATGACTGGAAATATACCAGAATTACATTCACCAGATAACGCCAATGGTAATATAAATAGTTATCCTAATACATTATTTACAGAAAATGGATTAAGTCCTGAACCATCCATAAGAGGTAGACAATTATATATACCAATAGATGCTTTCTTTTGTAATAGTAGCAAAATGGCTTTACCATTAGTAGCATTACAATATCAAGAGATTTCTATTAAAATAGAATTAAAACCTCTTGTTGATTTATATACCATTAATAACGTTAATGAAATACCTGAACAAGTATCTGGATTAAGTTATAGAATGAAACCAAATAAAAATGTGTTAGAACATCAATTATGGAGATTTTTACAAGCACCGTATGACTTAAAGGCAGATACATCGAAATACAATAAAAATATTACCGAATGGAATGCTGATGTTCATCTAATGGGAACTTATGTATTTTTAGGACAAGACGAAAGAAGGGTATTTGCTTCTAAAGAACATAAAATCTTGTATAAACAAATTTATACTTATGATTTTTTCGATGTAGCAGGAAGTAAAATAGTAGAAATTGAAAGTAAAGATATGATAAGCAATTATATGTGGAGATTTCGTAGAAGTGATGCTTATTTGCGAAATGACTGGTCTAACTATACAAACTGGCCATATAAAGATATAATACCACAATCTATAACACCTATAAATAATAACGAATTGCCCAATCCATCATATCACCAATTTACGGGAAATATAGGTTCAACATATGTAGACCAAAATGGAAATAATGTTTCTGAAGAATATCCTGTTAATTTAAAAAATATTTTACTAGAGTTAGGTATTACGATGGACGGTATTTACAGAGAAAAATTATTAGATGCTGGCGTATATCAATATATTGAAAAATATATGAGAACAACAGGGGGTTCTAAAGATGGACTTTATTCTTATAATTTTTGTTTAGATAGTAATAGAAGAGTATACCAACCTTCTGGTGCTATGAATGTTAACAAATTCAAAAAAGTCTATTTTGAGTTTAATACTATAGAAGTCCCAATCGATTCTAGTGGAAACAACGTTGAATATATATGCGATTTAAATGGTAATGCTATAGGATTTAGAAAAACAAGTGCTATATTAAATCAATATAATTTCGATTTGCGTATTTTTGAAGAACGGTATAACGTTATTATTATTCAAGGTGGTCGAATAGGATTATTAAATGCTAGATAATTTTCTTATTAATATATAAGTATGATAAAATTTACACCTTTATTTAAATTTAGAGGGACAACTATGTGGAAAGCGTGGGTTATTAATGCTATTATTATTGGGATTATTTCTGGATTTACGGTGGAAATTAGAGATTATATGGATCAACATAATTATACTACATTTTTACCTGATTTTCCACATAAATTATTAGCTACTATTTTAATTTCTTCTTTCGCGGGATTTATTACATTTTTTTTATCAAGAGTTATCTTTGGAACGGGTGAAGGAATGATGGAACCAATCAAAATGCATCCTACATTATTTTAAAAGTAACATAATATCCCACGTATAATTAGCAATATGTTCTACTATCTCAACCGGAATTTTTTTATTATGCATTTTCATTATTTCTTTTTTATATAAACTATGCCTGGCGTTTGAAGATAATATTTTAGCATATTTTACAATATCTCTTCTTACACTATAAAGTTGATTTTCACGTCTATAGTTAAATATTGGCCGAAAAACATCACCCCACTTATATCCAATACAAATGTAGGTTTTATTTACCCAGAAGGCTAACCCCTTGTTAACTAATGGATGATTATGATGAACCCATTTATCAGTATTTGGATAACAATTATATATATCCATTATCAAAACTGGCTTGGTTATCCAATAATTATTTTTTTTAATAACATATGACCTATACTGAGTCAATTTTAATTTTTTAGTTTTAACTTTGTAATAATTCGACATTGTTGTAATAATAAAAATTTATTTAGATTTTAAATTATCAATTTTCCAGACCCCATCGACCCATCATTTGAACCTTATACTTGTTCTTGGGTTCTATATACCACCTTTTTTTACTTTTATCCCATTTTGCCCCCATTTTTTTCGCCTCGTCTTTTTCATCATATGGAACATTTAAATATATTTTATTTTTGATACGCTGATACGGACAACTTTCTACTCCTATCGCAATATTTGCTAATCTATCTGCGTGTTCATTACCAATAGAATGTTCATCTTCCAAACCAGTGTGTGCTTTTATATGTGTAAACTGTATATTTTTGTATTTTTTTACAAAATTATACGCTACTTCTACAATTTTTCTATTTGGGATATCTTTTCCTTTTTGAACCCAACCTTTTTTACTCATTTTTTCACCATAACTTGTACAACATCTAATAGAATAAGATGAATCGCTATAAATCATTATAGGTCTTCCTTCTTCAATATCTTCGCGTAAAATAGTTAGTGCTTTTATAATAGCCAATAACTCGGCTCGATTATTAGTTTGTGATCCTGTAAATGATTCACTTGTATTTCTTTGATCATCTTCACCAAACCAAATACCAAAACCTGCTCTAGCATCTGTTTTACCATTATTTGAACAGGCACCATCTGTATAAACATTAATAGTTTCTAAATTTTCTTGAGGTTTTGGGTTTTTTCTTACTACAAAATTATCCATTATTATAAATAAATTTGTAATTATTATTCTATATCAATTTTATTGACTAAATAATTCCCAAATAGAATCATAGGGTTTAGGTTTTTTTCTAGGATCAACTGGTCTATATTTATTTGTATAAGCACCTTGATTATTTACTTTTTTGTTATATAATTTACTTGAACCACCTAATCGATTATCTGATTTTCTTTCTTTATTTAATTTTGCTGAAGAATTATAGTATTCATTTGACCCCATTAATCCTTTAACTATTTTTTCAGTACGATTTTGATCTGTATCATTACCCACTACGTGTAGTGTATTTTGTAAATTATACTCATCTTTATTTGAATTTAAGGTATTAGGTAATTTACCTGTATTTAACACATCATTTATAATATCTATTAATTCTTTTTTACCTGAAACACTAGATATTTCATCTAATTGATATTTATTAACTACTTTTCCAATACTAGTATAATCCTTTTCACTAATATGAGGTAAAGTAAAATTCCTAGCCATAGATAATTCCTTCATAAATTCTAAGCCTATATTTTTATAATTTATATTGGGATTATTTGGTTCTTTATTAAAATTTTTACCGACTAATAAATTATTAACCGTATTGTTATTAAATAATCCTGGTCTTGTTCTAGCATAACCATAAATATTCTTTGGTAACAAAACTGATCCACAATCTTTACACATAGAATCATTTATTGATCCTTCGCCTATCCAAGGACAATTTCTATACGCCTTACCGCCTATTATTTCATTAGAACATTTTTCATTATCATATTGGGGTGCTTTACAACCATTTGGACAATTTCCTGTAGGAGTGGAAATTAAATTTCCATTTGCCATTTGATAATGGGTATTTTTACTACTAATTTGATTTACGGCTTGTTGATAAACAGGTGTTTGAGATATTTGATCATTTTGAGTTTGAACTTGTGGAATAGATGTATTTTGTTGTAAATTATCTGTAGAACCATTTGAAGCACTATTTAAAGAGGTTTCGGAAGGAGGTGTTGTTTGAGTAACATCGGGACTTTCTTGAGAAACCATACCAGTAGGGTCTGGAGAATATGATTTTATATCACATCCCCTTTTCATATAATTAGCACAGCCGACATTAGATTCTTCATATCCATTCGTTGTTATTTTTTTTCCATTTTCTGATGTTGTCCAATTGTTCATAACTACAGAGGGATATTTTTTCTGACAACTTATTTTATCATCGCATCCAGTAAATTTATTACACACAACTACTCCATTATCATCTTTTACAAATCCATTTACACAACTACTAGCTTCAGTAGAAGAACTACTAGCTTCAGTAGAAGAACTACTAGCTTCAGTAGAAGAACTATTAGTTTCCACAGGAGTAGATACCTCTTCTGTTTCAGGATTATCCATTCCTTCCGCAAATGGTTTATTTGTACTAATCTTATTCATTACATCAGTATAAAAGAAAAACAATGTAAAAATTATTGATATTAATAAAAACATGTGAAATAACATATATAATTTATAAATATATTATTTTACTAAATACTTATTAGTTTAAACCCCAAATTGAATCATAACATTTTATCTTCCCACGACACTGACGAAAGCTACCAGGTTCTTCGTTAGTATCGCTTTTTTTTAATAAAGAATTACTATTTTCACCAAACATACCGGTTGTGCGAGTTTTATTATTTAATTGATTAGGCATTCCACTATTATCATATTTCGACATATCTAAACTACTATCTGTTAATAATTCTAAAACAAATACATTTAATTTACTATATAATGCCTTAACTTGGTCTTCTTCCCGTGGATCTTTTTCTCTAATTTTAATATTTTTGACTATTCTACCCAATTCAATATAATCTTGATTTTCAATATTTGGTAATGCGAAGTTTCTAATAGTAGCAGTATTTACCATAAAATTTTTACCAACTCTTAAATTAAAAGACTGTTCTTCATTATTTTTATTAATATCATTTGGTATTAAATCTTTTTTTTCCAATACTTGTTTCATAATATTTTCATCAAACAAAGAATGACTAGATCTTGCTACACTAGACGGAGAACCTTGAGATTTGTTATTAGAATACAAGTCATTATTTCCTGGAGGAGAAGCATTATTTCCCGAAGGATGTAATCCAGGAGCATTTTTGATTCCAGGTACATCAATTACACTTCCAGCCCAAGAATTAGGGTCATTTGGGTCGAAATTATTATTACCATCTACAGGATGTCCCTTTTTTGGGTCACAATCTTGTCCAGGAGGACAATAACCACCTGGTCTTTCACCCGGCATATTTGGCTGCGCGTCCGGATTAAATAATACAGTCCCACAACTATTACAATCTTTGTCATAAGCACAATTTACTGTGTCTCCCCTTTCAAATGTAGGAGTAGGGCATCCATAATAACATTCTCTTTTTTCAACACCATCTTTTTGAATTATTTTACAGTTTCCATTTGGTCCAGTAGGTGCAACACATCCTGTCTTGCAATTTTGAGGAACATTAGAGCCCATAGGGGCAACATTTCCAGCTCTTGAACTTACATTATTATTCATAGCTGTTTCTGCTGAACCTGCACCAATTGAGTCAGTTTGTTGTTCTGATGATTGTTCTGATGCTTCTGATGACTGTTGTGGTTCTACTGAAACTAATACTATATCTTCTACTTTATAATCCCCACCTTTATTAGCAGAGTTCCAAATCTCAATTGTAAGTTCTTCAATAGAGTTACACTCCTTAGTATGGCGATTTTCAATAAAATTTCCATTAGAATCGACAGACGCCATCTTGAACCAACCCCCATCAGACCCACCGAAAACATATATATTTTTACTTACTTTAAAAGGTTTTTGATTTTCCCATTTTGTACCTTCGTTTGAAATGAATGTACCTTTCTCTGGAACTTTTTCTTCGTTCTCCATACCTTCTATAAAACTCCCTGTATTAGACCAATTACGTGTATCAACATAAATATTATATAATATAAATAACAATATTCCTACTATCAATAATATATTAATTATAGCTAACATTATATATAATTAAAAGATATATTTTATTTTACTAAATGTGTGTTCAACTGCTGTGACACAACAACAAAGGTAACACATTTACTCATATGTTTGATTTTATGGGCATTAATATAAGCACACGTAGACCTGATTCCACCTAAATAATCCAATACTGTTTTTTTCAAAGATCCTTTATATTTAATCTTAATACATCTACCTTCACTTGATCTATAATTCGCCATTTTCCCATAATGTTTTTCCATTGCGTGTTGTGAACTCATTCCATAAAATAATTTATATTTTATACCATTTTCTTCTACTATTTCTCCGGGATTTTCATCATGACCTGCAAATACTCCACCACACATAACAAAATCTGCTCCTCCTCCAAATGCCTTAGACATGTCACCGGGACAAGTAATTCCACCATCTCCAATAATAAAACCACCTAATCCGTGAGCGGCATCAGCACATTCAATAATAGCACTTAATTGTGGAACACCTACTCCAGTTTTTAATCTGGTTAAACAGGCTGAACCTGGGCCAATTCCAACTTTAACAACATCTACTTTACCATTAATAATAAGTTCTTCTACCATTTCTCTAGTGGCTACATTTCCAGCTACTATAATTTTATCTGGAAAAGATGCTCTAACTTTTTGACAGAAAGATACTACTTGTTCCATATATCCATTAGCAACATCAATACAAATCCATTTAGCATTTGTATATTCAACTACATCATTTAAATTATAAAAGCTACTTTCATTTATTCCAGACGAAATCATAAAATAATTAGGATCTAGAGGTGCAGATGAAAATCTATTTTTGTAATCATTTAAATTGTAAAACTTATTAAAACAAGTAATCATTTTATGTTTGACCAATTCGTCATAAATTTTAAAAGTTCCAGTAGTATCCATATTTGCTGCTATAATAGGTACCCCCTCCCAAGATAAAGAACTATGTGGAAAGGAAATTTTTCTTACTAAATCAACTTGACTTCGTGAAGAAATAGTTGTTCTTTTAGGCCGTATTAAAACACTTTGAAAATCCAATTGAGGGGTAGTAATAATTTTCATTATAATAGATAATTTAAGCGAATTTTTAAGTATATTTTTTAATATTTAATGATATATATATAAAAAATGATAAAAAGTGAAACTCAAAGTGGATTTAGCTTACAACCGGATTTATTTAATAAAATGTATGATGATATTAAAGATAGTATAAAACAAATAAAAAAAAAAATAGATGTAAATAATAAAATAAATGAAAATAAGAAAAGACAACAAGATGAAGCAGCAAAAAAAGAAGAAGAAGAAGAGAAAAATAAAAAGAAACCTAAACCAATGACACGTAAAACAAAAATAATGTACACTATATTTTTTAGTGTAGTAACTATGATTTGTATTCCGATTAGTATATATTTTTCATCAAGTCTTTTAAATAAATTTAAAAAAGCATTCGGTCCACAAGTCGATTTAAAGTTAAAACTACCAAGTGAGCCAGGTAGTATACCGTACACGAAACTTACTAGAGATCAATATAATAAAAAAGAAAATCAGAGAGAACAAAAATTTTCTAAATCGGTGGCTGATTCTCAACAGAAAGGTGCTGGAAGAAAAAGAAGACAAAAAGGAGTAAGTAGAAAATATCAAAGAGGTGGAGGAGCAGGCGACGAAGCAGGACCGCCATCCTCCACAGCAGACGGTGGATTTACAAATACTAAAATACCAGGTTTCCCCCACTCTGCAGCAGAGAATGATAATCCATTAATACAAGGGTTTGGTAATTATTTTATTACATATTTTTCATTTGTAAGATGGGTTGGTGTTAAATTCGCTACAATAATGAATGATGCTTGGTTCAAAGACTTAGAAATAAGTAAAGGAGCTGGTTCTCTTTCAGTTGATAAATTCTGGGACTTTTTAACAATTACACATATATTACCGTTCTTAGTATTACTATCAATACCTTTGACCTTTTTATCTAGTACTATAGCATTAATTTGGGCTTCTATAAATAACCAATTTATTTTAATGCCTTTTTTCCTAATATGTTCTTGTTTATCAATATTTCTAGGTGGGAATTGGCCATCACACCTCTGTTTATTTTACAAAGATATTTATTTAGTTTCTTCAGGTTCTACTTCAACAATAGAAACATTTAAAATATATTTAAAAAGATATAAATTTTGGTGGTTATTATTATTATTTTTATCGTGGGGAATAAATATATGGGGATTTATGGGAGGAGGTTTTTCTTCATCTTCTCAAAAAATATCACGAGAATATGATTATATTGCATGGTTAGTAGGTGGATTTGGTGTTGAAATTTTTGCCTTAATAATCGGTATTATCGGATTTGGAGATATGTTCACATCTGCTATCTAATTTTATTTAATATATTTATATAAGAAATATATATAAATGTATCTATTGTGTAATAATCATATTAATATGGGTAAAAAGCAACGTAAAAAGAAAAAAGTTAGTCCAAATGGAAAGCCATTCGTAAGTATATGTACTCCAACATATAATAGAAGAAAATTTATACCACAATTAATAGAATGTTACAAACAACAAAATTATCCAATAGAATTAATGGAATGGATTGTAGTAGATGACGGTGATGATAGTGTAGAAGATTTATTCAAGGATATTCAAGGTGTTAAATATTTTAGAATAAACAAAAAAATGAAACTAGGAAGAAAAAGAAATTTTATGCATGAAAAAACAAAAGGAGAAATTATTGTATATATGGACGATGATGATTATTATCCCCCTGATAGGGTGAATCATGCTGTAAATAGATTAAGATCTCAACCCAACGCTTTAGCTGCCGGTAGCAGTATTGTTTATATATATTTTAATGATTTAGATAAAATCTATCAATTTGGCCCATATGGACCACAACACGCAACAGCTGGAACATTTGCTTTTAAACGTGAATTGTTAAACCAAACAAGCTACGACAATGAAGCAGAACTAGCAGAAGAAAAACATTTTTTAAAAAATTATACTATTCCACTAATACAATTAAATCCTATGAAGGCAATATTAGTATTTGCTCACCAGTATAATACGTTTGATAAGCGACTATTGCTTAAAAATCCGAATCCACAATTTGTACGTGAAACAAAACTAAAGTGTAAATTATTTATAAGAGATAAAAAATTATTAGAATTTTATAAGAAAATTTAATCTTTTTATTATTTATAATGCTTGGTTGGCTAAAAATTTTAAGAAAAAAATTTACTAAACTAAATCCGATGGTTCAAATAGCTTTGGGATTAATAATCGTTGTATGTGTTAGATATTTGATACAACTTTTACAGTATCAATATTATTCTTCTTCTTTAGAAAATTTTTCTAATCCCAAAAAACTTGTTTATTTTCATATGAATAGTTGTGGTCATTGTAAAAAGTTTACCCCCGAGTGGGATAAATTTGCCTCAAGTTATGACGGTCCATTAGAAATAAAAAAAGTAGAACGCAAAGAAGCGGGGGATGATTTAGAAAAATATAAAATACAAGGTTTTCCTAGTATTTTACTAATTGACGGACAGGATAATACAAAAGAGTTTGACGGTGATAGAACTAGTTCAGGTCTTGAAAAATTTGTAAATAGTTATTAAATTAATATATTTAAAAATCTGTAAATTCTATTTATATCTAATTTACTGATTTCGTAATTTTCATTATCAAATAATTCTATAATTTCTTCAATAGTATATTTATTTTTAAGGTCAATCCAAAGAGAAAACATATCTTTGATATCCATATTAAGTTGTTTACAAAGATTTTGTATAAATATACTATTATTATATTCAGTAGAATATTTTGTTAGTACCTTTGTAAATCTTACATTTGGTGGATTAAATATGATATTTTTCTCTCCATATTCTTTTTGATAAAGATGATTATTATAAAATGTTTTAATTAATGAACTCATCTCATTAAATATCCATATTTGTTTTTGAAATGTAATTCTATCTATATAATCAGAAAAGCATACATTATTTAATATTTTATTATAAAATGGTATCGCGTTTTCCTTGGGAATATGTTCTAAAACATCAATAATATTTTCGTGATATAATAACCCAACACTTGTTCTGTCTGTTTCATTCATTAATTCATTATGCTGATCCAAATTATAATTATTATTTAAGAGTTTTTTAATTATATTTTTAACATCTTCATTATAATTTTTTTGTTGAAACATATTTTGAACTAGTTGATTTTTTAATATACTTTCTTGATTTTTATAAATATCATATGTTGATTTTAATTTTCTTAAATCGCCATCTATGTATAAAATCATTTTTTCTTTCAATTCATTTTCTAATTTTGGCATAAGCATGTCTATAATTTTATTAACTTCGTTATTAGTCGGTAATTCTAATTTAATGGATACACAAATTTTGATCATCTCCTTAATTTTTTTATCTATATGACAACTACCTATACAAACTATAGGAGTCATTGTTGTTTCTTCTTTTTTTTGTTTTTTGGTTTTTTTTGGTCTTATTAATTTGATCAGCGTATTAATACCACCTTTATCTCCACTATTCATACCATCTATTTCATCCATCATAATAACTAATTTTTTTGTTTTTTTTTGAAATAGACTTAATACATTTTTATCACTCATATTATGCTTAGTAATTTTTTCTACGATGGATTTATTTCTTACATCCCCCGCATCATATTTTATAATATCATAGCTCATATTTTTTAATATTTTTTGAACAAATAAGGTTTTTCCGCATCCAGGGGGGCCATATAAGTAAATACCACGTTTTACAAGTTGATTTTTTTTATTTTTTTCAAAATGTTCTAATGCATCTCTAAATACTTTCTCCGATTCTTGTCTATTTAATAAAAAATTCATATCTAATTGTTCCATTTATTTAATTTTACCCTTATTTTTTTATATCCTAATCCGTGACTTTTCATAATTTTATTTAATACAATTTTGCATTTTTGCGAATCAAAAGTATAATTTATTAAATAATTAACAAGTTCTAATTTTCTTGGGTATATTTGACTTTTATAAATTATTTTTTTTTCTTTCAAAAAATAAGATAAACTATTCATTAAATATTGATTAAATATGAAATAGTAATCATTACGCAATATCCATCTCCAATAACTTGGTTCCAATTTATTACTATAAGTTTCATTATAATACTGTTTCCAGTAATACTTATTAGATAATGATAAATCTTTATGTGATATATAAGAAAATATTATTTTTTCTAAATCTTCAGGTAGGTTGTATATTTCCATTTGATATAAATTTTTATTTTATTATATCAAATTAACATAATCTTGGACTAGCATTTGATATTCCATCCCATTCAATACCATAATTTTTTGCCCATTTGCATCTCTCAACTGAAGTTTTTTTTGAGAAGTCGATTGGTTTTGATAACCCATTCCCTAAATTATTAACATTCTGGCACTCCCCAGTATTAAGTACCTGCCAATAATCTGGACAAGCAGATAGTTCGGGAGGATATGCTTGATTCTTTTTAGCATTATTCATCATACTTGCTATAAATAATAAAAGCAATACAAATAATACAATAGCAATAGTTAAAACATTACGTTGAAAACTCATATATATATAAATTTAAAATATAATATTTTTTTGTTTATGTAATATAAATGGATTACCAAAATGGTAGAGTCAATATATTAAATAATAACCCAAATAGTGTATTTAATTTATATGATAAAATTCCTATTGAACAAAATATTACTTCTTATAGAAATGCTCTTACTGGGAATTTAGAAGATAATTTGTTGTCTAAAGTATTTTTTTCAAAAGGAAACATTATTATTATACAACGAAGCATTATTCAAGGTGTTTATAATAATTCAAATGGACGATATCAAATTGGATATCAAGATGAAGATACAATTAAAATTATTATGAGAAGTATTTATTTACAACATTCAGCAAATAATAATACAAATATAACCGCTCAAGTTGAGGCTTTAAATAAAATTGTTTGTAATTATTGTATTCCTCAAATTTGTAGTGAAGCACAAGGTTATATTAATTATAAAAATGATGTTAGTAACTTAGCTGTTCCTATACGACGACCTGTATCAACATACAGCAACAACGTTTTAGAATTAAAAAAATTTTTTTAAATATAATTATTAATTATTACTTATTATATTTATTTTTTACCTTTCTTACCTTTTTTCTTACCTTTTTTAATCTTTGCTCCTAATCCAAACTGGCGAACCTTTCTATCATTTTTATATTTTGCTAGTGCTTTTTCTAAATCATTTAATTCTCTCAACCACATTTCTTCAATTGTTGTCTTTATCAATGCATCTAACTCTTTTCTTTTGTTTTCAAGTTCTTCCATAAGTTTAGTATAATTTTCTTCTTCCACCATGGAAAGTCTCATTTCTCTCAAATATTTATATTCTTCATCTCCATCTAAAACGTCATATCCAGTGTCTTTTAACAATTGAATAACAACCGCTTTCTTTTTCTTTCGCAGGTCGATAACATCATCACATTGTTCCTTAATAAATCTTGCTCTATTACTAATTAATACCAACTCACGTTCTAATTTCTTAATTTGATACTCTTTTCTATCTACATATCCCTGATATCTAATTGGATAATATTTATCAATAATTTCATATACATCATTATATTTTCTAAGTTTTTGTTTTTCATTAAACATCCATAAATTAGGTGTTTTACTTGTTGTTAATTTCATAACTTTTTCAAAATATGTTACATTTTCAGATACCTTTTTCTGTGAAGAAATTAAATCAGGTAATACTCCTGTATGAAATTTTACTCTAAATTCTACCACAGCATCTGTACAACAATCGTTGTAATTTTTTATAATTGGCTTTTTCTTTTTACCATTTTTTCCTTTATCTTCCATAAGTGTTTCCAAATCTGCTTTATAATCTGTAGTCCATTTTCCAATAGGAAGCTCACTAATAACAACTGTATCGTGACTTATTACTTCATATTTACCCTTAAAGATATAACGTTTAGAATTTTTTCCATCTTCCTTATGAATTGTTCCTTTAAATCCTTCGTAATATGGTTCAATAATATTTTTATCAGTTGGTTTGTTATTCAGTTTATTCTTTAAATATTTAATAGAATCTACAGGATTGTGACATAATCCTTCATAAGCAAATCCGGTTCCAATACCCTTTCCTCCGTTTGTTAGAGTCATTGGAATAATTGGAAGATAATGTGTTGGTTCTGCAATAGTTCCATCGTAATTGATGTAATCTAGTAAAGGGTCATCTTCAATTGGATAAATTTTTCTAGTAATAGCGTTCAATTGTGTAAAGATATATCTTTCACTTGCCGAATCTTTTCCTCCAGATAATCTTGTTCCAAATTGACCATTTGGTTGTAATACTGAAATATTATTGGCTCCTACAAACTCTTGAGCCATTCCAACAATTGTTCCATATAAACTCATTTCACCGTGATGATATTCACTAATTTCACTAACATATCCACCAAATTGTGCTACTTTCATTTCTTTATGTAACGGCTTCTTAAAAGCCGCAAATAAACATTTTCTTTGACTTGTTTTCATACCATCTACTGCTGAAGGAATACTGCGTTCACAATCATATTTCGAAAAGTGAATAAGTTCGTTATCTGTAAAATCTTGAATCGTAACAATGTCGTACGAAGGATTTAACACTCTATCTTTATCATATCCTGAAAGCCATTCCTTTCTATCATCTGCTCTTTTTTTATTAAAACATTTATCTAACGCATTATCACTGTTTTCTCCTGTATGTTGAAACATAATAAATTTCTTTTTTCCAAAATATTCTTTAAATTCTTTAGATGTTGACGTACCAAGACCTTTATAATATTTAACTTTCCATCCTTTTCCATTTTCATTTTTTTCTTTCCATTTTTCATAATCACTCTCATTATAAAATGATTTAACTTTTTTACCTTTAGTTGCTTTAAGAATTGGAGTATTCATATATCCAAATAAATTTGGAATTTCAACTAGACTCTTCCATTGGCTATGAAACATATTTAATGTAAGACCCTTAATGTGTGCTCCATCCAAATCTTGATCCGTCATAATTAAAACCTTTCCATATCGCAAAGCCTTTTTAATATCGTCTTTTTCATATTCTTTTCCGGTTTGTAATCCTAAAATCTTTTTAATATCTGTAATCTCTTTATTATTATTAATTTTAATTTGATTTTGGTCCAACGTATTCATTAATTTACCCTTGAGAGGATATACTCCAAACGTATTCCTGTCTTCTTTACTTAAACCTGAAACAATTCCTGCTTTTGCTGAATCTCCCTCACATAAAATTAAAGCACAATCTGCTGATCTTGGACCACCTGCCCAATTAGCATCCATTAACTTTGGAATTCCCCTAATATTTCTACTCTTTCTTCCATCTGTTTTCTTTGCCGCCTTATTTTGTTTCAATTCATTCAAACTTAACGCAGCATCCATAACACCCATTTTTGCTAACTTTTCAATAAATTTATCACTTACCGGACATTTAGAGCCAAATTTTGATAAAGGTGTATTCAAACATTCCTTTGTTTGTGAATCGAAACTTGGATTTTCAATAACACAATTTACAAATAACATTAGTTGCTCTTTAATTGTTGTTGATTTTACCTTGACTTTCTTCTTTTTCTCAATATAAATAGTCATCTTTTTAATAATTTGATTTAAAATATAATCAACATGTTTTCCACCTTTTAATGTATTTACACCATTCACAAATGATACCTGGGCAAACTCGTCTAAAGGACTTAAACACGCGCCTACTTCCCATCTATCATTTACTTTTTCAAAAACGCGTTTAGCATCCGTTTTAGGTCCGATATATGAATCTATATAATTTTCAAAACTTTTACTTTGAAGTGTTTCACCATTAAATTCTACTTTAACAGATTTATCTGTAATTACACCAATATCATAAATTCTTTTCTTGAAGAAATTAAACATATCATCTGTAAGTCCATCTATACCGAATCGTTTGTAATCTGGTAACCAAGTTACCTTTGTATAAGGCTTTGCTGTACTTTTTTTTATAGTTGGTGGACAGATTGTAGTAAGATTATCTTCAAATCGTTGAATATATTTTTTTTTTCTAATATGGTCTACCGTTTCAATCTCACCCCATTTAGAATAAATTAATACAAGTTTAAATCCAAACCCATTCTTACCACCAACAATTTTCTTTTCCTCTTTATTATAATTCGTTGATGTTCTAAGATGACCGAAAATCATTTCAGGAACCCATAAATCATTATCAGGATGTTTAGCAACATCTACTCCATTGCCGTCATTATACATAGTAATAACTCCTGTTTTTTTATCAACTGTTACATTAATATTTCTAACAGGAACAATATTTTTCTCTTTTGATAAAATCTTTTGAAATAATCTAACAACGTGATCTCTACAATTTACTGCTCCTTCATCAAATGTTTTATAAAGACCTCCAATAAAGTCTATTTTACCATATTCCATATTTCCTTCTTCATTTAATTTCCAAGTAGTGATTTCATCAGAATCCACCGGACCAATATAGGTATCTGGAGCATCTAAGATGTGCTCAATAGCAGTCTTGGACTGATATACGTTTGCTAAATCCGATGATGAGGTAGACATATTTTGATTGTAATATGTTTTACTCTCTTTAAATGTTTTCAATTTTAATTATTATTAAATTCAAATACTTTTAATAATAATAGCCCATCAAATACCATACATATTCCCACCATGACCTTCCTCCTCTACTTTGATACTCATTATTTAATCTAAATTTTGCTTCTTCTAACAAACGCTCAAGATCTTTTACTTCTTCTCGTGCTATCCAAAATTTATCATATCTACAACGTTTATTTTCCATATATAAATTACAAAATAAATTAATCTTCTCTTAAATTTACTTCAATCCATTCAGGACCTATATGTTCATCCATATCAAGTTTTATATTAACTTTTTTATATGTTCGAACTAATGGTTCGCATTTTTGAACACACCAACTTTCTTTTTCACAATCATAAATAGATTTCCCATCGCCTTTTGTTGCCTTCCAATCTGGATTATCTTCTTTTAATTCTGATTTGGTACCAAGTTGTGGGAGTGTATTTAATCCATCTCCACTCCATTTTACTTGTGGTAGTTTTCTATCGCTAAATGACCTAGCTAGAACAATGCTACGCTTATTTAAAAACAAGCTTCTAAACATATACATTTTATTTACATTTTATTTTTATCTTCTTTTTCTACGTCTTTTACGGGTCTTTCTTTTTTTACCACGACGTTTCTTGCTTCTTTTCTTTTTAGTTTTTCTTTTTCCTCCTTTTTTTGTTATTGCTGTGCTTTTTTAGAATGAGGTGCGCCTTTTTTCTTCTTTCCAAAAAGTTTCGCTGTTTTTTTTTTAATCAGTATGCATTTTCCGTGCTGATCTAGGACTCTCCTTCTTACTCCTTTTTTTTAATATTAATTCCCTAGTTGATTTTCCATATAAATATAACTGGGATAAAATTGAATTTATTTCAATAATTAGATTTATATACTAAAGATGACAACTACTATTGATGAAATTAACGCACAAATAGAAGACCTTGAAGAAAAGGTCCAATTATTAAGAAATGAAAAAGTTAAAAAAAAATTATTCGAACATGTTAATGTTAAACAGGAAGAACTCGAATGTATAACTAATTTTAGATTACAAAGTAGTTATACTAGTTGGGAATCTGAATATAATGAATTCGCATCAGGTAGAAAAGGAAGTATAGAATTAACATTTACACGTAATAATAAAGAGGTAGGATTTAGTATGACTTTTATAAAAGAAAGTCCTAGTTGGGAAGATGGGTATGAGAACCGATATGGTTGGACGGAAAAAATGCATACTCATTATGTTAATGAAAGTGAAGACCCGCTTATTAAAAAGATTTTAGCTAGAACAGACTCTGATGAATTAGAAAGTTGGTTATACATACTAAGACATTAATTTCCAAAATCTTCTAATTGACTTTTGTATTCTTTAATATATAACTTCATAGCATTAACTTTAGAAATTTTTTCTATACATTTCCATGCGTCCCATTTTGCCCGTGCCTCTAATTGGACAGACCATGGCTGAGGCGTTGTATTTTCACCAACTGTGATTCTTTTGTAAAATGCGTATAGTTTGAGTTTTCGATCATGTGGAACCTTGTTTCCCCAAGATCCATTTTTTACTAAATTAGCACATTCTTCAAACTCATTTTCTAAATTATTCATTATATTTTACAAAAACAATATAAATTTCTCTCCAAAACGTAATTATTGAAATATTTATTCATAAGTATCATAAATTTTATCCCAATATAATGTTGTAAAGCCATAATTTTTAAAATTATCATTTTTATCCTTTAGCATTTTACCATTTTTATAATGGTGTTTCTTGTGAGCTAATAATAAGGCTTTTACAAAAGGTATTTTTAATATATATACAAAATGTTTAGGCCTTTTATGAGATATATAATGAATATATTCAAAAAACAAGTAAGATAAACCGTGTCCAGTCATAAATGAAAACGTTGTTTTGAGTGGTAAAAAATAATAATAACCAGTATGAATAGTTATACCAAGTGGAATACTATAAGCAAATGGAACTAATAAATGTGTATCGTTAGATGGTTCTACATGATGTTTTTGATGAAACTTCCAGAAAGGACCATGGAATAAATAATAATGCGATGCGAATTCGAAATAAGTTTGTGCTATATAACCCAATGTAATAAATAAGTAATGTAAATATCCTTCGTAACCAAAGATAAAGAAAAAGATTAAGGCACTTATATGGACACACGAAAATAGTTTAATAGACGGTGTAAAAATTATTTTCATTGTATTATACTATAATTTTATATTTATTATTAAATTATTTTATTTAGTAATAATTTGCGTTCATATTTTTTCTTGATAAAATATATAATGGTTAGAAGAAACAGATCAAGTAGACGTAAAATGCGCCGCGCTGGTGTAAAAGCTGGTCGCACATACAAAAACTTAGTAGGTACCCGTGCGGAAGTTATGCATGGTTCAGCATTTAAAACTAGTTACGGTAGAACTAAGAGTCAAGGGGGCGATGCTCTTACTAGACGTGACTTAAAATACAACAAACAGAGACGTATTGTTTCAGTTGCGAAAAGTAAAAAAGGACCACAACTTCTTAAACAGCTCCGCGATGCTGGTTACACTACAAAGAAGGGTAAATTTGGTGCTATTAAAACAGCAAAAAAAGGACGCAAGTCACCAAAGGGCCGTAAGGCAAGACGCAAAACGAAACGATGCAGACACAAATCTGGACCTAAGAAAGGTAAGTACAAGAAATGTTAATTGAATTAATAGAATAGTTTATATTTTTAATTTTTGGAGAGAAAAATATAAATTTTAAATAGAAGGTAAAGGAGCAACGCATAATTTTACTTCACCTAGAGAAGCTACATTATATTTAACAACAAGGGGCAAGTCATTCTCCAAGTACATCTCAATATTATTACATAAATTAGTACATTTAATGAAATAAGAAAGGTTCTTTAGAGAAAACTCACCTTGTATAACACTTGTATCATCGCATTTTTTTACAAATTCTGTTACACCATCAGATTCACTTCTACTAATTTTACAACTAGCAAATGGACCAGAACACGAAAATACTAATTCATTACCAACTGATTTAATTTCAAGTCTTTCAGATATATTACTTAAATCCCGAATAATTTTTTGAAAATCTGTAGAAGGTAGATTAATAATAGAAGAAAATTTAACAGATGGCATGTCAAGTTCTTCTTCATCGGGTTCAATGAGTTTCAATTTTTGAATTTTAGACTGTTTAATATCACCGTTTTCAAATTTGAGCCCTAGATGTTCTACAATACCATCACTATAATCTTTTTCCTCTATATAGATTGTTAATGTATCATCGTTATCAATTGTATTAATAAGTTTAAAAAGATGAAGCATATTTACTCCTATTACAATTTTAGGATATTTACAATAGAAATGTTCAAATTTTAAAGCATCTAAAAATAAATGCGCTAATATTGTATGGGATTTATCCATATTGATTACACGTATTCCAGCAGGAATTACTTTTCCAGATGAATCAGTATATTCTTGATTAAAAACAATATTGGTTTCTAATAATATGTCTTTTAATGCAGTCATTAAAGTTCGCATAGGTGCTATTTGAACTGTTTTCATTTCTAAAACATATTTCGATTTATTACTCATATATAGGAATATATCCACTCTTCCTTTTAAATACTTATGCGTTAAAATAAAAATTTTACTATTAACAATTATATTAATATGAAATGTTGTTGGAGGTCAATTGCTATAAGAAATCAATCTACAGAAACAACTAATAAACAAGAAATACGTAAAAACATACAAAATTATTTAGAATTTAATATTAAAAATTATGAACACAAACTATTAGGGGAAGGTCATTACGGGACTTGTTATAAATTAATAATGAACAATAAAGAATATACTTGTAAAAGAATAAAATTTTCAAAAACTACTCAATTCAATCGAGAAGTTAATATATTAAAAAACCTGAAAAGCACAACTAATCTACCTGAATATTTTAATTCTTTTACTAGTCCAAGGTATAATTTTATTCTTTATAATTTTATCGAAGGAAAAGATTTATATCAATTTTTTGAAAGTGGGTTCTTACAAAAAAAAAACAAAAAACAAGCTTTTACAGTAATAAAACAAATAACTAATGCACTATTTGAACTTTTTAACAATAATTTGGTTCATTTAGATATAAAATTAGAAAATATACTTTTAACAAACACAAATCCAATAAATATAAAATTAATTGATTTAGAAACTTGTAAAAAAATTAATAAAAAGAAAAAAGAAACAACAAGTTGTGGAACACCGGGATATGCTAGTCCTGAAATATTAATACAAAATACATATTATTATAATACAGATATATGGTCTTTAGGTATTGTATTATATATGATATATACTCACGATAATTTTATGAATAATATTGGTTTTAAAAAGAAAGCGACTTGTATAAATTTCTTCGAAAATTATAATGAAAATTATATAAAAAATAAATTAATTATGAATGATTGTTATGATGAAGAAATGTATGAACTATTAAAATTAATGTTACATAAGCTTCATATTTATAGAATATCAGTTCATGGATTAAAAAAACATAAATTCTTGAACCCTATTCAAGAAGATTAATAAAATACTTAAAAACATTCGCTTATTTAATTATTAAATGGAAAATTTAATAGTTAAAATTACACAATTATATGAAAAACACAAAGGATCACCAAAAACTCTCGAGAAGTTATCATATTATATAGAAAAACAACTTCCTGCTCTATTGGATAAATATAATGCACAAGAAAAGAGACTTTTATTTTTAGAAAAGGAAGGAAAACGATATATCAATAATTTTCTCTCCAATGAAGATTATCAATATTTTTATATAAAAAGCACAGATACCTTTATTGAATATAATGGAATTGATTATAAAATTATTCCTGAAGATAATTTATGGTTTAAAATTTTAAATGATATAACAGAAAAAAAGACATTACTTGAATGTAAGCAAAAAATTAAAACAAAAATAATAGAGTATATTAAGAAAAAAGATTTATTAGAATCTATTCCTGAATCACTTACTATACAAAATATGATAAACTTTTTTACTCCTATTTTATTTTCAAATAAAGAAAAGGTCAAATATTTTTTTTCTATTATAGGAGATAATATATTAAATAAATCAAATCAAAATAATTATTTTGTTCAAGAGAAAAGTAAAGAGTTTTTCGAAATTGTTGAAAATTTATCTGGATATTATTTTGAGAAAAAAATAAATATTATGAAAAACTTCAAATTTAAATATCGTGGTCAAGATTACAATACAAGTAGATTAATTTATTTTAAAAATAATATTAAAAATAAATCAGTTTGGTTCTCATTTATAAAAGAGAACTTTTTGAATTTTATTGTTTTATGTTGTCATTATTCTACACGCTATATAAACTCCGAAAATTATGCTTCTCAAAGACAAATAAGTTTCAAAAATGAAATATTTTATTTAAAAAATAATGATAAAAATCAAATTGTAGACACATTTTTAAGTAAATTTATATTTTCAGAAACAAATAGTAAAGTTCATTCTACCGATATGCAATTTTTATGGTCTTTATTTTTGAAAGAGAAGAATATAGAAAATATTATATATAAAGTAGAACTTGAAAATATATTGAGAGATAAATTAGAATATAATTCGGCACATTATATGAATATTAATAGTAACTTACTTTCCAATATAGTAATATTCAAGAATTTTTTTAACAAAAATATTACATATGACGACGATGATGAACTTGAAATAAGTGAAATATACAAAATTATGTTAAATAAAAATAATATTAATATAACAGAACAATTATTAATTGAATTAATACAACATTATACCAGTTATACAAGTGAGGATGGTAAAGTAATTAAAAATATATCATGTAAATTATGGAATAAACAACACGAGATATTAGAAGCTTTTGAAAATAAATTCAATAAGCCACACCTAAAAGAAGTTCAAGAACATAATTATATTTCATTATATGATACATATGTTTTGTATTGTAAATATTCTAATAATAATAATAAAATATTAACAGTTAGTAAAAAGTATTTTGAAAAATATATTCACAAGCTAATACCAAATGAATTTATACATAACAAAAATATATCTTTGGAGTATTGGAACTAATTATTTTACTATTAAAACACTTGGAATATATTTATCAATCAAAAATCTATTATTAAAAAATATATTACCTAATATCAATCCCAATAAACTACCAGCCAAAGTTTGTTGAATTGTATGGCACTTTGAATATATTCTACTATACATGATAAATATCAAACAGCTGCCCAAAACACTTGCTACAGTAATATAAAAAGGCTTACTTACTTGATCTTCTGCTAATTTCGACATACTATACGCAGTAAAAAATCCAGCCATTTGGGAATGGCCCGACGGCATACCATAAGATTTTACGTCAGTGATTGAAGACTTGTTAAATAATCCACAGTTTTTTGCTCCTTTTGGTCTTGAACCGGTTCCAATAACTGGGTATTTTTTATCTCCCATTATAGGCTTCATAATATAATGTTTTAGTATATGGTTAATAGCTGTATTTCCTGTAAAACCTATTAATAAAAACAAAAAAGTTTTTTCATATGTTAAAAAGTAACCCAAAAGAGCCGCCATAGTCATCAATAGTGGTGATACTTTCGCAATATTCATAGCTTCTATAAATAACATAATTATATATTATTTATAGATTTTATTAATTAATAATTTGGTTTATGTTTCTTAAATAAACATCCTGTTATTTGTAATCCTTTTATTTCTGTAATAATTCTGGGGTTTTGAAATTCTAAATCCTTCATCCAGATTTTTAAAATACAAAACGATTTTTTTGGACTTATTGTTATACCTGTAATATTTTTTTGAAATTCTTTATCTGTTGATAAACTTTCACCAGTAAGTAAATAACTTATATTTTTCCATACTTCAGGCACACATTTATTGCTTACTTTAAATGAAAAGCAACCTCCTCCTTTATTATTTGGATCCTCCCACATGGGTTTAATATTTTGTCTCATAAGGAACAACATACAATTCTTAACCATAGCCGGAGGGATTGAATTATACAATGCTATAACTTCTTCCATATTAGCTACTAACATAAGATGCTTGTAACTTTTTAAAGACCAATCTGTATCATGTGGTAAATGAGCCCAAAGAACCCATTTATCAAAAAGTGGTGTAGTAACCTCAATAGATGTTTGAGACGCGGTTTCCATGTCTATTTGATGAGAGGATTCCATTATGATATATTTTAATCAATTTTGTTTAAATCTATTTATTAAAATATATTATACTTGTGTTACTAAATAAAGTTGATCATTAGATTGAATGGTCACAGATTGATCATATTGAAGTTGTTTCATTTCAATATTACTATCAATTATATGTATTTTATAACCTTCTTCTAAATTCATACCATGAAATGTCTCAAGATACCATTGTAAAAATATCTTATCCAATAAAACATTACCATTTATATAAAATTGTTTTAATTTATCGTGAATCGTTATTCTTTCTCCATTTTGCTCTATTTCGACAGATAAAAATGGTTTTTTTACTTGTTCGAATATACATTCATTTGTTATTTCTGTTTTTTGATTAATCCGTTTATATACACCCTGACTATCATTTACTAGAAGCATCATATCAAAATGCTCATCTTCGATATAATCATTATTTTTTAACTGAACAGTTGTATAAATACTTCCATCTTTGTTATAACCTAAAAATTTTATTACATTTTCTAATTCATATTCTTCATCGCTTTCTTCTTTATCTGAATTCTTTTCTTCAATAAATTCGTTTTCTAAATATCTACGTAAATTATTTGTTTCCATATTTACACGATGATATGCTCTTACAGCGCTCCAAGAAAAATCTTCAATTATAGTAGTAGCTACCTGTTCATCATACAAATATAATAGTCCAAGTCCAATACTTCCTAATACACTAACACCTGCTAAATAATAAATTGTGTCTATCATTATATATTATGGTAAATAATAATATATAATTTTTATATTCTTTTATTTATTCAAATTTTAACCAATTTGTCTTTATAGAATTAGAACAATCCGAAGAACCCCACGTACTTCCTGGACAATATCTGTGTAACAAATTATTTTCCAATATATTTTTCTTTTCTACAGAAGGAAATTTCGAAATTACTTCATCGCTTATTTTCTTCAAACAATTATTTACTGTATCTTGTTTTTCCTTTGTAGAACCTTCTAAATTATTAATACAGTCTAAAGCTGTCGTTTTATACCATGATGCTATCTCATGTTCACCCATTCCATATATTAAAGTTGTTTGGTCTTCTATATATAATTTTACATTATTTGTATCAAAACTACTGTTATCTTTTTCAACATTTGTAGCACCTTTTAAATCATCATCACCTTTTTTTTTACCTAACATACCATCTTTATCATTTGGTAATTCTTCACTATAAAATAATATAGAACGTGTTAATAGCCTATCCGTTTTTTCTTGTTTTGTTTCTGGCTTAGCATCCTCCGTCTTTGACAAACCTTTCCCACTACCTACATCACTTGATTTATTGTTACCTAATGTTGACGAATACACATTATTATTCCCATCGTTATATATATCATCTTCTATGTTATCTATTAAATCTCCTGAATCATTATCATAGTAATCTCCTCTACCACGTCGTTTTTTATGTTTTCTACGTTTCTTTTTTTTATCATTACCTTCTATTTTTAATTTACCGGTTGATGGATCAAGACCAAACATTAATAATAAAATTGCTACAACCAAAGTCATTAATATGAATGGAATAAATACAATTAACCAAGATATTGTTCCTAAACCAAGAGAACATAAGTAATTTAATAATATTGTAAAAAGTATAGCAACCCAAATCTTCATTAAAGCGGTATTATATAATCCCTTTACGGAATCTATAATTACCTGAGTAGTTGAAAATATTAAATATATCAGAGCTGGCGGACATAACTGATTAAAAACCATTTTACTTATATTATAATTATATAAAATTTGCTATACCATTTTTAAAAATTCCACAAACAATAAAATCACCATTTTCATCTTCTTTCATTTCACCTTCATCGTCACATTGGTATATCTTACCATCTACTGGACTTGTTGTTAAATATTGAATACCATCAATCTCTACATCTTCTACTTCCATGTCTTCATCATCATCATCATCATATTCTTGATTATCCACCTGAATTGAATCTTCTTCAACCTCCTCATCTTCATCTTCCTCAACCTCCTCATCTTCATCTTCTTCTTCCTCAATCTCCTCATCTTCATCTTCATCTTCTTCCTCAACCTCCTCATCTTCTTCCTCAACCTCCTCATCTTCTTCCTCAACCTCCTCATCTTCTTCCTCAACCTCCTCATCTTCTTCCTCAACCTCCTCATCTTCTTCATCAACCTCCTCATCTTCTTCTTCTTCCTCAACCTCCTCATCTTCATCTTCATCTTCTTCCTCAACAACCTCCTCTTCATCTTCGTCTTCTTCCTCTGCAGCTTCTTCTTCATCTTCTTCCTTCTCTTCATCTTCTTTCACATTTTCTTTAGTTAATTCCATAAGGTCTCTTTCAGTATCAGCAGAAACACATTCATCACTATCGCTATCAATTGTAGCGTGTTCTCCTGCTTTTTGTGAATTTAATATTGTTTCGCAAAAAGAAACAGACATTCCATTTTCATCGATTTTTGTAATATTATTTAAATTTTTCAAAGTTATATTTTTTATTTCAGTTTTCTCATCACTTAAACAATTTAAACAAGAACCATTATCTAAAAGATCAATATTATTCATTTTTTCACATCTATTACATTCTTCATATTCAGACATATCATCTTCATCTTCATCTTCATCTTCATCTTCTTCATCATATAATCCATCATATCCACTTACAGACTCCTCATTGGAGTTAACCTTTGTATTTGTCCTCCACATTTGTTGTTTTAATTCCACAATTTTAGATGGAGTTTGTGGTGTTCCTGATTTTGAATCTCTTACCTCTAATTTTACATTTTTTTTGGAAGCATTTTCCAATTCTTTATCATAATATTGTTTTAAAACATTCAATTCAGTTTTAAGTTGGAATATATTATTTTTTAATATATTATTTTCTTTTTTAAGATTATTAACATAAGGCATATTTAGTAATATATTTTGTATAGCATTTTTTTCATTTATCATAGGACCAAGAATAGCTGTAAGGTGACCTTTTAATACTTTATTAATATCTATTAACATTGGTGATATATCTATTTCATTTGATTCTGTAGTCATATTTGACATTATATTAATAATGATTAATTTCCGTTTAAACTAATTTTTTATATTATTTTAATTATATTATATGAATATCGAAAAACGATATACAGGAGCAATATCACTTATAATATCTCAAACAAACTATACAGAAGAAGAAGCTAAAAATAAATTAGAAGAATGGAATGGAAATTACATGAATGTAATAAAAGAGTATTTAAATCCCAATTTTAAAAAGAAAAAAAAAAGTGTCTCAAAAAAAAGTGTAAATGAAAAAATGATGTATGAAATTAGAAATTTTATGGATACAGCAGCGAGTCAATTTAAACAACGAAAGGTTGAAGAAGAATCTAGACAAAATTATATTAAAGAGGTATATAATAAATTTTTAGAGGAAAAGGTAAAATATCCGAGTTGTAATTATAATCCACCAAACGATTTAAGTTGTCAAACAAGTTGTCCAAACCCTATGTGTCCTGGAGAGTTAAGGGAAGATAAAACATATAGTAAAATGCGGTAATTTATAATAAGTCAAAATTAAACTTATTACAAATTAAAGTTATTCGCCAACGCATTTGTCTTGGTTTTTTTCTCTTGACTTCGTTGTAATCTAAATGAATTAGATTTTGGTTTATTTGTTGTATGTAGAATATCTTGAAAAATATTTGGTATTTCATTATTTTCTTCATATAACTCTGGTAAAACCTTTGTCATGGGTTTATCTACAACCATGAGAATTCTTTCATTTTTCAATAATTTCCTCCATTCTTGTATATTTAAATTTCCATAAAACTTGTCTAAGGTATAATGTGGATTTGGTGCTGGTTTAATATTCTTGATATAATCAAATATTTTACAATAAGTATTATTTAGTAAAGCATATCTTTCCCATTTTATAGAATTATCTATATCTTCATTTTTAAGATAAGCACAAGCGCATTCGGGGCTACAAAAACATCCATACACTTCTAACATCCCATTATTATACTGTTTTGGTATATAAATAGCTGGATTATCAAATTCATATGTGCACCAAAAACAAGAAGAATTTTTATCAGATACATTATTTGTCCTTAAGTTATGTGTTAATGTATTCAACTTATTCCAAATATCCTTCATATCGATATTCTCCTTTGCTATTTCAGATGTTTTACTTACATTAGGACTTTTATTTTTAATTTGTGGTTTATCTACTTCATTATTCAACAATTTATAATTTAAAGTAGTTAATTTTGTATTATTAAAAACATTAAATGAATTTGTTGGATTTGTTGTTGCGGAATCGTATAATGTATTATTAAAATTAGATAAATCTTGTAAAGAATCTGTTTTACATTTTAGATGTAAAATAATGTTTGGTGTTGTTTCTGTTTCCGTGGTTTTTATTTTTTCATTTTTTTTTAGTATTTTTCCTCCTTTTGGTTTACGTCCTCGTTTCTTCGGAACTGACGGAACAGGATTATCCGGTTTTTTCTTTGGTTTTCTACCACGTTTTTTTGGAGGAGGTTTTTCAGTTTTCGGTTTAGCCTTTCTGGGCATTAATATATATCTATAAACTCCTTGATTTTTTAAATACTTTTTATAAATGTTAAGTGATAATTTATATTTTCTCATAAAATTGAATAATTACTTAAATAAACAAATCCCTATTATACAAATATGGCAACATTTAACAATCCGGCTGGATATCTAAAAATTATTCTAGGCCCGATGACCTCGGGAAAAACAACCGAACTTATAAAAGAATATAATAGACACCTTGCGGGTGGTTTTAAATGTTGTTTTATAAATCATTCGGTTGATGATAGATATGGATCAGGAATTACAACAACTAGCACTCATAATAAATCTATTGTAAAAAATACATTTAGTTGTTCAAAATTAGATTATTTAATATTAGATGAAGAAAATCGTGTTTCACCATATGATGTATTCTTTGTAAATGAAGGGCAGTTTTTTCCAGATCTTGAATTTTATATTGATTATCTAGTAAATAGAAAAAATAAAAAGGTATATGTTTGTGGATTAGATGGTGATTTTAAGAGAGAGAAATTTGGAACATTATTAGATATTATTCCAATTTGTGATGATATTGTAAAATTAAAAGCTTTATGTATTCAGTGTAAAAAAAACGAAGCAATTTTTACTTATAGATTAACTAATGATAAAGAACAAACTATTGTTGGAGGCACAGAATCTTATTGTGCGTTGTGTAGAAATTGTTATAATAATAGTTTTTACCATAATGATTGTAATGTATAAATATTTACTAATTAATAAATATTTATTTATAATTTAACTTTTCTAACTTTTCGTGTACCATAACCATGTTTTTTCTTGGCCTTTTTTGCTAATTTTAAGGCCTTTGAATTGGGCTTACAATATTTCTCTAATATTTTGAAATCTACTGCTGCTGCCTTTCCCCCTGTTATAGACGAGGCCATTCGAGCTCTTCCCCACGATATAGCTGTTTGATTGGGCCTTGAACCAGAACTATAATATGCCCCTGCTCCCTTACTAACTAATTTTTTTAAACCAGTTACCGAACATCCTGATTTTTTGGCTAATTTTGGTGACGCACTCACACTTTTAACACCATATATTTTCATAGCATTAATAATATGACTTGACTTTTTACTTTTAAAGCTTTTTACTTTCTTACGTGTATAATATTTTCCCTTTTTATATGCCTTTCGTGATTTCTTCAATTCTCTACGTGCTTTCTTTTTACCTTTTCTCGTAAGGCGATTTGGTACATATTTAATAGGAACTCTTTTACGTTTTCTTTTTCGTCTTGTTTTTTTTCCACCACTGAAAAATCCAGGCTGA